>ERZ772925.1-NODE-1-length-205107-cov-6.96983_pt1 | contig 205107 bp, 157 predicted proteins | sample MGYA00511687_ERZ772925 | MGnify/ENA primary metagenome ERZ772925 (study PRJEB29015, sample SAMEA2738087) | human oral metagenome | biome: human oral; feature: human-associated habitat; material: saliva | place: China | collected 2227 ...
AGCACCGTATACGATGCGCTGGGCAACAGACTTCTTGCCGTCCAGCAGAACCTTGTTAATGAGCTGGGTGACCAGTGTCGAACCGTACACCGGATCGTTGACGAGGGGACGCTTGGGAGCGGGACCCTTACGAGGCATTACTTCTTCTCCTTCTTAGCGCCGTAGCGGGAGCGAGCCTGGCCGCGACCCTTAACACCCTGGGTATCCAGAGCGCCACGAACGATCTTGTAGCGAACACCGGGGAGGTCCTTCACACGACCACCGCGAACGAGCACGATCGAGTGCTCCTGCAGGTTGTGACCCTCACCGGGAATGTATGCGGTAACCTCGACGCCGCCGTTGAGCTTGACACGAGCGACCTTACGCAGTGCCGAGTTCGGCTTCTTCGGGGTGGTGGTGTACACACGGGTGCACACGCCACGCTTCATGGGGTTGCCCTTCAGTGCGGGCGCCTTGGTCTTAACGACCTTGGGAGTCCGGCCCTTACGGACCAGCTGCTGAATAGTAGGCACGTTTTCTCCGTTGCTTGATCGGGTTCTTCGTTAGAAAATCCCGTGTAAACTTACTGGCCCCCATCACGTTGGATGGGTGCTCTCGGTTATCAGAAACGCTCGGATGCATATCCGGTTGGTTTCTATAGGTTCCTCGACATCTCGGCGAGTTCTCAGGGCTAAAAATCCCCACCATCAGAGGTGAAAAAGTTTTTGGGCACGCTTAAAAATGGCATTTAGGCGTCAGCAAAAAGCAACGCCAAAGGACGGTATCCATACTGCCATTGATTCATCATGCCCGTGCCCTCGGGAAATATCCCGCGTAAACCCACCGGAGGTGGATCCTTGTGCACCGAGCTCAAGTACTTCGGATAAGACTATACAGGTTAAATCCCGCTTAATCTAGCGCTAGAGCTGGGATTCTTTGCTTTTAAGCCCCCATCTAAGGCTAAAAGCCAATGATTTGCCTCACTTAAATTACATCTTTGGGATTTATCACTCCACCTACTGTTCCCTACTGCCCCCCTGCTTCCTTTGACTCCTTGACACAATCTAAAGCAGAAAACCGCCAAGAGCCCTCTCGACGGTTCTTGGCGGCATCAACAAATACGGGAGGCGAGCGCCTAGCTGCACCCGCCTCCCGAAAGAGAGTATTCAGTTATAGGTCCGCTGAGGCTACTGGGCTATGCCACTTGGAAGACTCGAGTCTGCCCCTCAAACGGGGTAATAGTCTTCGAATTCTTCTTGGCATTGCCGTAGTAGCGGATGCGGTACTGCCCCTTAGGAGTATTAGCCGGCACCTTCCAGCGAACCGTCACCTGAGAAGCCGAAACACCAATGCGCTTCCACTCAAAGAAGGTATCCGGGTTGTTATCGGCGGTGTAGTACTTCCAGGCATTACCCACACGACGCTCAATCACGAAGTAGCTACCATCGTGATGCATATTGTTATTCGGGTGAGCACCAGCAAAACGAGCCGTCACCTCTTCGCGGCCGGCAATAGCATCCTGAGGCTGCTGAGTGACCTGGCCGTAACGCATACCAAACATGGGGGTATCATAGACGACCTTACCCTGCAGGCTGGCAACCGGGCGACGATCATTCGGGCGGTCGCCAATACCCAGCGGAGTGCCGTTCTTCAGCGAAGTTCCGACAATGTTAATGGTCTGGCGGAACGCGCTGGAGGTGTAACGACCGAAGAGGGTCGCGCCACCTTCATACTGCTGAGAGTCGTACTCTTCAGGGGTCGTCACGTAGTGGTCGTAGGCATTGGTGTAGCCCTGCAGAATAATGTGCGATTCGGGAACGCCAAAGAGCTTGGCAGCATCCTGGCGGTACTGCACACCCACCGCGCCAGTGAACTCACCGGGCATACCCAGCAGGTAGTAGTCACCGAAGCGCATAATCTGCACCGGATACTTTTCCTGAATGATCGTTCCATTTTTTGCAGAGAAGAGAATACCCTTCGGCTGCTGACAACGCGTCTGCGCCGCACTCGGAGTGAACACCAAAGTACCCAAAATAGAGGGGCGACCAGAGCCTTCCTTATAGGCATCCCAGCCACCGCCACCATCCTCAGTGGAACCAGCACCAAACGAAGTACCCAAGAAACCCTGACAGGTGCGCTCGTTATGGCCACTACCGGTGTACTTAGCATCCACGTTCATACCCGAGAAATTGAAGTACGAAATACGCGAATCCAGACCCTTACCCACCGGAGTGCCCGCACTCTTGAGCTGAGAACGCACAGCATTAGCCTGCTTCTCACCCTGAATCTTCACATTCTTGAACTGATCATTAGTGGGGCCCTGACCAGGCTTCAGCCAAGTATTCGGGGAAACATCGCCAGCATTAGCATTTGCAAACGCCGCAACGAAACCATCACCACTGCCGGGAACATTGCGGTCAACGCCGTGATCCTGAGTCTCCAGCAGATACTCCGCATAACCCTTGTTATCGCTCGAAATCAGAGTATTCTTCGAAGTCAATGACGTCGGGTGAATCGCGTACCAGTTCAGCACCGCACGAGTCTTGCCGTTACGCTCCAGACGCAGAGTCATATTGGTCGGGTCGGTACCGCCGGGCAACTTAGAACGCAGCTGAGGAGAATCCAGGTTAAACGCCTCACGGGACCGGTTAGCGCCAACACCGGTCAGCTTCGATGACGAAATCGTCAGGTTACCCGGTGCCAGATCCTTGGTCGCCTGGCGGATTGCCTTCAGCGAACCGTTCACCTGAGCATTGAAAGTTTCCTGATGGAAGCCCAGGGTCGTAATGTTGTACAGGCTCTGATGCGTAATGCCACCCGGAGTTGCGTGGGTGTGAGTCGCGGTAATCATAATGTTCGACTCGTCGTATGCGGAGCCAAACTCTGCACGGATACGCTTGACCAGTTCATCACGCAGCGACTGCCAGCCCGTCAGAGAGTCCAGGACAACAATGAGGTTGCGCTTACCGGAGGCGCGGTCCACCGCAATAAAAGCGCGAGCATACTGGCGAGTATGCACACCGCTACCCTTCTGGGAAGAGTCGCCATAGCCCATGAAACCGACTTCACCGGGCTCACCGGTAATATCCGCCGCCCCCGCACCAACCAGGTAGGGGGTAGCGCTAGCACTCTGAGAAACAGGGGCCGCGGTCGCAACCTGACCGGCGGGAAGAATTGCGGAAGCCGCAATAAGGCATGCTGCACCAATGCGAGCAAGAGAGTGGGTAGGCGCCTTAAAACGCGAAAAAACAGAGGAGCGCTTTTGCTCCCCTGCAGACAAGGAGGGATTCTGTTCAGACATCTGCGATTGAGATGCTCCGGAAGGCAGTCGGGTGCCACGAGTAGTCACTCGTCCGGAAGTAAATGGAGTGATATGCATGCCTTCAAGAATAGAACCTAGTCAAAAGGCTTTCCAAGTTGGATTAGCATTGTTCAAATCAAGAATATTCATTCCGTATATACCTCAAAGAAAAACGAGCAGATATTCTATTTATGGCTGTATTGGGGCGAGTTGCAGGGAGTTCCACAAAATTTGATCACCACCTAATTTCTTACCCAGTCAAGAAATTTTCCCGATTTGAAAAATAATGCACTCCAATGATTTTTTCATAAATAAATTCACCCACTAGGCAAAAAATATACAACCTCCCCCTGAAGGATAAAGAATATTAAAGCACTGCTTAAAAGAAAGCCTCCCCTCCCCCACCTATTCGTTAAATAAAGAACGCGGATACCCGAGACAACTCGAGTATCCGCGTTCTTTATCAAGGACCAGGCCGGGGTTCTAAACCCCCAACCTGCTCCTCACGGCAGAAGCCTTAGTCCAGACCACGACCGTACTCATCCAGCGAAACAGCCATAAAGCCGCCGTTGCCGTAAGTGTACACCTCGTTATCCATCTGGAATGCGCTCGGGTAACCACCGAAAGTGTCCAGAGCCTGCATACGCTCAGCGGTAGCCTGGGGGCTAGGCTCAACCTCAATATCGTTGTAACGTGCCAGACCGGTACCAGCGGGAACCAGCTTACCGATGATCACGTTCTCCTTCAGGCCGAGCAGCGGGTCAGTCTTCGCCTCCATAGCAGCCTGAGTCAGGACGCGGGTGGTCTCCTGGAAGGAGGCCGCCGACAGCCAGGACTCGGTAGCCAGCGAAGCCTTGGTAATACCCATCATTTCCGGACGGCCAGCTGCGGGCTTCTTACCCTCAACCAGTGCCTTACGGTTAGCAGTCTGGAAAGCAATGTTATCAACCAGCTCACCAGGCAGCAGATCGGTATCACCGGACTCAATCACGGTCACGCGACGCAGCATCTGGCGAACAATAACCTCAACGTGCTTGTCGTGGATTTCCACACCCTGCGACTTGTACACGCCCTGAACCTCGCTCACCAGGTGCTTCTGAGCCTCACGAGGACCACGAATACGCAGAACCTCCTTCGGATCAACAGAACCGGTAGCCAGCTGATCGCCAACCTGAACGTGATCGCCGTTCTGCAGCTTAGAAGCCGCACGACGCAGAACAGTGTAGGACTGGGGCTCAGAACCATCGTCCGGGGTCACCACAATCTTGTAGGACTTCTCAGTGTCCTCAATGGTCACGCGACCGGACACCTCAGAAATCGGGGCAACACCCTTGGGGGTACGAGCCTCGAACAGCTCCTGAATACGGGGCAGACCCTGAGTAATATCGTCAGCCGAAGCCACACCACCGGTGTGGAAGGTACGCATGGTCAGCTGGGTACCGGGCTCACCAATCGACTGAGCCGCAATAATACCAACAGCCTCACCAATGTCCACCAGAACGTTCGAAGCCATCGAACGACCGTAGCACAGTGCACACACGCCAATAGCAGACTCACAGGTCAGCACCGAACGGACGCGAACTTCCTTCACGCCTGCCTTGAAGAGCTTCTCAATGAGCTCATCCGAGACATCCGAGCCAGCAGCAGCCAGAACGTTGCCAGCCTCGTCCTTCACGTCAACCGCAAGGGTACGACCGTGAATCGAAGTCTCAACATCCTGGTGCAGACCGCCGTGCTCATCAATCAGAGGCAGAACCAGACCGCGGCGAGTGCCACAGTCGTGCTCACGAACGATAACATCCTGCGAAACGTCCACCAGACGACGGGTCAGGTAACCCGAGTTAGCGGTACGCAGCGCGGTATCAGCCAGACCCTTACGTGCACCGTGGGTCGCGATGAAGTACTCCAGAACCGACAGGCCCTCACGGTACGAGGACTTAATCGGGCGAGGCATAATCTCACCCTTCGGGTTCGACACCAGACCACGGATACCCGCAATCTGACGGACCTGCATCCAGTTACCACGTGCACCGGAGGTCACCATACGGTAAATGGTGTTCAGACCACCGTGAGAGCTCAGGTTCTCACGCATAGCCTCTGCGACCACGTCGGTAGCCTCGGTCCAAACCTTAATCAGCTCCTGACGACGCTCTTCGTCATCGATGGTACCGATCTCGAAGTCGTCCTGAATTGCAGCAGCCTGCTTTTCGTAGCGCTCCATAATTGCCGGCTTCTCAGCGGGAGTAGCAATATCGGAAACAGCCACGGTCACGCCAGAACGAGAAGCCCAGTAGAAACCGGAGTTCTTCAGGTTGTCCAGAGCACGAGCCACAACATCCATCGGGTAACGCTCAGCCAGATCATTAATCAGGCTACCCAGGCCCTTCTTATCTGCCACGCCAGAGAACCAGGGGTAATCCTTCGGCAGAGCCTGGTTGAATAGAACCTGACCAACGGTGCAGTCCAGCAGCACAGAATCGCCGGGCTGGTAACCCTCCGGTGCTTCCCAATCCTCGGGAGCAACGAACTGGTCACCATCAAGGCGAATCTTCACCTTGGTGTACAGCTCAATCTCGTGACGATCCATCGCCATCAGAGCCTCAGACACCGAGGAGAATGCGTGACCCTCGTTCTTCTGACCATCACGAGGAGTAGTCAGGTGGTACAGACCAATGATCATATCCTGCGAGGGGACAGCCACAGGGCGGCCATCCGAAGGCTTCAGGATGTTGTTCGAGGACAGCATGAGGATACGAGCCTCAGCCTGAGCCTCAGGAGACAGCGGCAGGTGAACTGCCATCTGGTCACCATCGAAGTCAGCGTTGAACGCGGAGCAAACCAGCGGGTGCAGCTGAATAGCCTTACCCTCAACCAGCTTCGGCTCAAACGCCTGAATACCGAGGCGGTGCAGGGTAGGTGCACGGTTCAGCAGAACCGGGTGCTCAGCAATAACCTCTTCCAGAACGTCCCAAACCTGCGGGCGGAAACGCTCAACCATACGCTTAGCGCTCTTAATGTTCTGAGCGTGGCTCAGCTCCACCAGACGCTTCATAACGAAGGGCTTGAACAGCTCCAGCGCCATCTGCTTGGGCAGACCACACTGGTGCATCTGCAGCTGAGGACCAACCACAATCACGGAACGACCCGAGTAGTCAACACGCTTACCAAGCAGGTTCTGACGGAAACGACCCTGCTTACCCTTCAGCATGTCAGACAGAGACTTCAGGGGGCGGTTACCGGGGCCGGTCACCGGGCGACCGCGACGACCGTTATCGAACAGCGAGTCCACAGCTTCCTGCAGCATACGCTTCTCGTTGTTCACGATAATCTCGGGAGCGCCCAGCTCCAGCAGACGCTTCAAACGGTTGTTACGGTTAATCACACGACGGTACAGGTCGTTCAGGTCGGAGGTCGCGAAACGGCCACCGTCCAGCTGAACCATCGGGCGCAGTTCCGGCGGAATAACCGGAACAACATCCAGGACCATACCCAGCGGGGAGTTGTTAGTGGTCAGGAAGGCGTTAACAACCTTCAGACGCTTCAGAGCGCGGGTCTTCTTCTGACCCTTACCGGTCTGAATGATCTCCTTGAGAGCCTCAGCCTCAGCCTCCAGGTCGAAGGACTCCAGACGCTTCTTAATAGCCTCCGCGCCCATCGCGCCCTCAAAGTACAGGCCGTACTTATCAATCATGGAACGGTACAGTGCCTCATCACCCTCAAGGTCAGCGACCTTCAGGTTCTTGAAGCGATCCCACACGCGATCCAGGTGCTCAGCCTCACGCTCGTAACGCTTACGCACCGACGCGAGCTGACGCTCAGCGTTATCGCGCAGCTTGCGCTTCTCAGCAGCCTTACCGCCCTCTGCCTCAATACGAGCCAGCTCAGCCTCAACCTCACGGCTGATAGCGTTCACATCAGCGTTCAGAGCAGCCTCAAGCTCCTGCTTCTCACGGTCGTGAGCAGCCTGCAGCATCGGCAGATCCTCGTGACGAGCCTCCTCGTCAACCTTAGTGATCATGTACGCAGCGAAGTAAATGACCTTCTCCAGGTCCTTCGGAGCCAGATCCAGCAGGTAACCCAGGCGGGAAGGAACACCCTTGAAGTACCAAATGTGGGTAACAGGAGCAGCCAGCTCAATGTGACCCATACGCTCACGACGTACCTTAGAGCGGGTCACCTCAACACCACAGCGCTCACACACAATGCCCTTGAAGCGCACGCGCTTGTACTTACCGCAGTAGCACTCCCAGTCCTTGGTGGGGCCGAAGATACGCTCGTCGAAGAGACCGTCCTTCTCGGGCTTCAGGGTACGGTAGTTGATGGTCTCGGGCTTCTTAACCTCACCAAAAGACCAACGACGGATGTCGTCGGCGGTGGCGAGGCCAATTCGCATCAAACCAAGCGAAGATTCGTTGGACATATCGGTCCTAATCTCTTTCTGTAAGTTTCTGAAGACTTGGGTTAGCGGGCGGGAACCCCACAACGCACGCGAGCGCATGCGGGGTTCCCCACCCTAGAAGGAGGCGGTGCTTATGCCTCGTCGACGGAGCTAGGCTCGTCGTGGGTCAGGCTCACGCCCATATCTTCTGCTGCCCGGAAGCCTTCTTCCTCCGAGTCGCTCATCTCAATAATCTTGCCGTCGGTAGAGAGCACCTCGACGTTCAGGCACAGAGACTGCATTTCCTTGATAAGAACCTTGAAGGATTCGGGGATACCCGGCTCAGGGATGTTCTCGCCCTTCACGATAGCCTCGTAAACCTTCACACGGCCCGCCACGTCATCAGACTTGACGGTCAGGATTTCCTGCAGGGTGTATGCGGCGCCGTATGCCTCCAGCGCCCACACTTCCATCTCGCCGAAGCGCTGACCACCGAACTGAGCCTTACCACCCAGGGGCTGCTGGGTAATCATCGAGTACGGACCGGTGGAACGAGCGTGAATCTTGTCATCCACCAGGTGGTGCAGCTTCAGGATGTACTGGTAACCAACCGAAATCGGGTCCGGGAACGGCTCACCGGAACGGCCGTCAATCAGACGTGCCTTACCGGAACGGTTGATCAGACGGTCACCATCGCGGTTCGGATTCGAGTGATCCAGGAGGTCGAACAGTTCATCCTCGTGGGCACCGTCGAACACCGGAGTTGCCAGGCGGGTCGGGCCGGATTCCTTCGGGAAGTTCGGCATGCGCTTGAGCCACTCGGGCTCGCCCTCAATCTTCCAACCCTGCTTAGCCAGCCAACCGGTGTGGACTTCCAGAACCTGACCAATGTTCATACGACCGGGCACGCCCAGCGGGTTCAGGATAACGTCCACGGGGGTACCGTCTTCCAGGAAGGGCATATCCTCGATCGGCAGGATCTTGGAAATAACACCCTTGTTACCGTGGCGGCCTGCAAGCTTGTCGCCGTCGGTAATCTTACGCTTCTGAGCCACGTACACGCGGACCAGCTGGTTCACGCCCGGGGGCAGATCGTCCTCATCGTTGTTCTCGCGGTCGAAGATGCGGATACCGATGACGGTACCGGACTCACCGTGAGGAACCTTCAGGGAGGTGTCGCGAACCTCGCGAGACTTCTCACCGAAGATTGCGCGCAGCAGGCGCTCTTCGGGGGTCAGCTCGGTCTCACCCTTGGGGGTGACCTTACCAACCAGGATGTCGCCAGCCTCAACCTCAGCACCGATGTGGATGATGCCGCGCTCGTCCAGAGCCGAGAGAACATCCTCGGACACGTTCGGGATATCGCGGGTAATCTCCTCGGGGCCCAGCTTGGTGTCGCGGGCGTCAATCTCGTGCTCCTCAATGTGAATCGAGGTCAGCACGTCCTCAGAAACCATGCGCTGGGAGAGGATGATTGCATCCTCGTAGTTCAGGCCTTCCCACGGCATGTATGCCACGAGCAGGTTCTTACCCAGTGCCAGCTCGCCGCCGTCGGTGGAGGGGCCGTCAGCAATAACGTCGCGGTATTCGACGCGCTGGCCTTCCTTCACCACAACGCGCTGGTTGTAGCAGTTACCCGGGTTCGAGCGGGAGAACTTCATGATCGGGTAGGTGGAGACAGAGCCGTCGTCGTTACGGACGATAACGGTCTTAGCATCCACGGAGGAAACCACACCGGGCTTCTTCGCGAGCACGGAGTCACCGGAATCCAGCGCAGCGTACTTCTCCATACCGGTACCAACCACGGGAGCCTCAGACTCCAGCAGGGGCACAGCCTGACGCTGCATGTTAGCACCCATCAGTGCTCGGTTAGCGTCGTCGTGCTCCAGGTAAGGAATCAGGGCGGTAGCCACAGACACCATCTGGCGCGGGGAAACGTCCATGTACTGTACGGCGCCGGGAGCAACCATAACAGCTTCACCAGAACCGTCACCCGCACGGCAGAGAACCTCGTTCTCAGCGAAGGTGCGGTCAGGGTTCAGCGGCGCGTTTGCCTGCGCAATGACGACACCCTTCTCATCGTCAGCGGTCAGGTAGCGGACCTCATCGGTCACGCGGCCGTCAGTCACGACGCGGTAGGGGGTCTCAATGAAACCGAAGGAGTTGATGCGACCGTAGGTTGCCAGCGAACCAATCAGACCAATGTTCGGGCCTTCAGGGGTTTCAATGGGGCACATACGACCGTAGTGCGAGGGGTGGACGTCTCGAACTTCCATGCCTGCACGGTCACGGGACAGACCGCCCGGGCCCAGTGCGGACAGACGACGCTTGTGGGTCAGACCCGCCAGCGGGTTGTTCTGGTCCATGAACTGCGACAGCTGAGAAGTACCGAAGAACTCCTTGATAGCTGCCACGACGGGGCGGATGTTCACCAGGGACTGCGGGGTAATAGCGTCCACGTCCTGGGTGGTCATGCGCTCGCGAACCACGCGCTCCATACGGGACAGACCGGTACGGATCTGGTTCTCAATGAGCTCGCCCACGGTGCGGATACGACGGTTACCGAAGTGATCGATGTCGTCGATATCGACCTTGAGGGAGATCTCCTCGCCGTCGCGGACGCCGGGGATGGTGGTCTCGCCCGCGTGCAGAGCGCAGAGGTAACGAATCATCTGAGCGATGTCGTCCTGGCTCAGAACGGAAGCCTCGGGGGAATCCATGGGAACGTCCACGCCGAGCTTACGGTTCAGCTTGTAACGGCCAACCTTCGCCAGGTCGTAGCGGCGCGGGGTGAAGTACATGTTGTCCAGCAGAGCCTGGGCAGCTTCAACCGTCGGGGGTTCGCCCGGACGCAGCTTGCGGTAGATGTCCAGCAGAGCCTCGTCGCGGTCCTTAACGGAGTCCTTCTCCAGGGTTGCGCGGATCGAGTCGTACTGACCGAACTCAGCCAAGATCTTGGACTCGGTCCAGCCCAGAGCCTTCAGCAGAACAGTCACGGACTGCTTACGCTTACGGTCCAGACGCACGCCCACCTGGTCGCGCTTATCAATCTCAAGCTCGAACCATGCACCGCGGGAAGGAATCACGCGGGCAGAGTAAATGTCCTTATCGGAGGTACGGTCCGGAGCCTTCTCAAAGTAAGCACCGGGGGAACGCACCAGCTGAGAAACGACCACACGCTCAGTACCGTTAATAACGAAGGTACCGGCCTCGGTCATCAGGGGGAAGTCACCCATGAACAGGGTCTGCTGCTTGACCTCGCCAGTAGCGAGGTTCATGAATTCAGCCTTAATGTACAGCGGAGCCGAGTAGGTTGCGTCGCGGTCCTTGCACTCCTCAACGGAGTACTTGGGGTCAGCAAACTCAGGCTCAGAGAAGGAGAGCTGCATAGTCTCCTGGAAGTCACGAATCGGGGAGATTTCTTCAAAAATCTCAGCCAGACCGGACTGAGCGGGGACAGAATTGTCACCAGCAGCCTGCGCCTTTTCCAGACGCTCCGCCCAGCGCTCGTTACCCACGAGGCGGTCGAAGCTATCGGTCTGGATAGCAAGCAGGTTGGGAACCTTCAGCGGTTCGTTAATCTTCGCGAATGAAATTCGGCGGGAGACGTTCTCCGCACCGTTAGCGGCGTCATGATTCGAGGTGCTCGAAGCGACCAAAATGGGGATCCTTCCACAGACATGTCTGTTAGCAATCAGCCTCCCGGCGACATTACCGGCGACACGACAACCTCAGCCCCCGAATAAAACGGTGCTCGAAGCTATAGAGTCGGACGGAAAAACGTCACCTTCAGCCCGTGCCCACCGCTATATGAAGGCACAAAGGTTAGGGAAAGCGTAAATACTAACAATACAGGAAGAAAGCCCTTCTGTCTACCACACCCGCATCAGGAGTGCAAACCTGCCACGGCATGCACCTAGCATTCCACCACATTCACAGCCAAACCGCCCATAGACGTCTCCTTATAACGGTGAGACATATCCAAACCGGTCTGACGCATCGTCTCAATCACCTGATCCAACGACACGCGGTGCATACCATCCCCACGCAACGCCATACGAGCAGCCGTCACAGCATTCGACGCCGCCATCGCATTACGCTCAATACACGGAATCTGCACCAAACCACCCACCGGGTCACACGTCAGACCCAGGTTGTGCTCCATCGCAATCTCAGCAGCATTCTCAACCTGCTCAGGGGTACCACCCATCACCTGCGCCAAACCAGCAGCAGCCATCGAGGAGGCGCTACCCACCTCACCCTGGCAACCCACCTCAGCGCCAGAAATCGAAGCACGCTTCTTATACAACACACCCACAGCAGAAGAAGCCAAGAAGAAATCAATAACCGCCTGATCACGGGCGGCCTGACCACAATGGCGAATACCGTGCGTGTAATTCATCGCGTAATGCAACACCGCCGGAATAATACCCGAAGCACCATTCGTCGGAGCTGTCACCACACGACCGCCAAAAGCATTCTCCTCATTAACCGCCAAAGCAATCAGGTTCACCCAGTCAATAGCAAACTCAGGAGACTTCGCCGGGTCCTCCACCATCAAATCACGATGCCAAGCACCCGCACGGCAACGCACCTTCAAAGGACCAGGCAAATAACCCACACGCGCCAACGAAGAACCAATACATTCCTTCATCACACGGTAGATATGCAGGATGCCGTCACGGACCTCCTGCTCAGAACGTAGCGAACACTCATTCGCCATCTTCAACTGCGCAATAGACAAGCCAGCATCATTCGCCATCTCCAGCAGCTCAGCCGCCGAACCAAACGGATACGGAGGGTTCATCAGCGACGCGCCACCGGTCGCCTCCTCATCACCCTCAACAATGAAACCGCCACCAATCGAATAGTAGGTGCGCTCCAACAGCAGCTGCTCACCTTCAAACGCCGCAATCTTCATACCGTTCGTATGGCGCGGAAGAACCGTCAGAGGGCGCAGAGTCATATCCAGCTCACGGTACTTCACCACCGGGCCGTACACCTTCTGATCCTCACCACCGGGTGCAGTCACACCGTAAGCAGAGGACGGGTAACCAGCCAACGGCAAAGTACCATCCACGCTATTGCGCTCCATCATCACCTCAGAATCAGCAATATTGATCGTCTCAGGCACAAAACCGCACAGCCCCTTCAACGCCGCGCTCATCGTGCCGTGACCGGCACCCGTAGCCGCCAACGAACCATACAGATCCACGTGCACACCCGTCACACGATCCAGCAGACCCTCATCAATCAGCTCCGCCACAAAACGGTTCGAAGCACGCATCGGACCGACCGTATGCGAGCTCGAAGGACCCACACCAATGCTGAACATCTCAAAAACACTGATGTCATACGGCAGAGCCTCTGCCTTCTTCTGCACGCTGCTGGGCGCGCTCTGGTTAATAGCCACGTTCTGTCCTTCAAATAAAAATATCTGTGCACCGCGCCAAAAGATATGCGCCCTTCAACGGAGGAGCAGCCCACCAAGCGACGGCCTATAAGTGCGGACAATCACCTTTGACTGGCCGCTCTAATCCTAACGCACTTCAGAACCAGTACAAACTAAGGCTCAGAACACCTCGCCCCTCCCCCGCCACTGAACGCCCACCTCACGGCGCAGAAAAGGCGCCGTGCCCACACGGGACACGACGCCTCTACCCTACAGATTATCTGCAGAAAAACTCTTACTTCTCACGCTTGTAGAACGGCAGAGCCACAACATCAAACGGAGCACGCTTACCGCGGATATCAACATCAACGGTAGAGCCAACCTCAGAGAACTCACGGTTCACCAGCGCCATAGCAATCGGGAAGCCCAGAGTCGGGGAAGGAATACCGGAGGTAACCTCACCAATCTCATTGCCCTCAGCATCCACCAGCTTAGAACCGGCACGAGCAGGACGCTTCGCCTGAGCCTTCAAACCAACCAGGATGCGCTTCGGCTCGCTCTTAGCCTGCTCAGCCAAAGCCTCACGACCCACAAAGTCAGCAGCCTTCTTCTCCAGAGCAATCTCAACCAGGCGGCCCAGACCAGACTCAAAGGGAGAAATCTCAAGACCCAGCTCGTGACCGTACAGCGGCATACCAGCCTCGAGGCGCAGGGAATCACGAGAAGCCAGACCGGCAGGAATCATGCCGAAAGGCTCACCAGCAGCAGCCAGCTTATCCCACAGCTCAACAGCCTTCTCATTCGGAACGAACAGCTCAAAGCCGTCCTCACCGGTGTAACCGGTACGAGCCAGCAGAACATCAACGCCAGCAACAGTCAGCGGCACCGAAGCGTAGTACTTCAGCTCGCGGACAGCTTCCTCATCAGAGACGCCAGCAGCCAGCAGAATCTCCTCAGCACGAGGACCCTGAACAGCAATCAGAGACGTCTGATCCGACTCATTGACGAACTCAACCTTGAAATCGCCCAGGCGCTCGCTCATCGCAGCAAAGTCAGTGTCAATGTTCGAAGCGTTCGGAACGACCATGAACTCTTCATCGCCCAGACGGTAAGTAATCAGGTCGTCAATCACGCCGCCCTTGTCGTTGACTAGGATCGAGTACTTCGCCTTACCGACCTTCAGGATGGACATGTTCGACACCAGAGCGTAATCCAGGAACGCACCCGCGTCCGGACCGGTCACACGGAACTCACCCATGTGGGACAGGTCGAAAATACCGGCACGGGTACGGACAGCCTCGTGCTCAGCAACGTCGTTAGCGTACTTCAGGGGCATATCCCAGCCGCCAAAGTCGGTGAAAGAAGCGCCAAGCTTCTCGTGGACAGGGTACAGAGAGGTCTTCTTGGGGGACATTAGATTCTCCTCACGCACAGCTTTGTGCTGTTATCGTTCAATCGTCATAGATTTGATTCACCCCCGCAGATACAAGATACGCTGCGGAGGCAGCCCCCACCCGTCCCCAGAAACCTGAGGACGGGTGAGGCAGGTAGACCGCTACAGCCTACCCAGGAGCATTACAGGCTCCTTATGCTTCCAGGTCGAAAGCCTCCATCGGAGGGCATTCGCACACGAAGTTACGGTCACCGCCAGCGCCATCAATACGACCCACCGAAGTGAAGTACTTGTTAGCGCGCAGGCTCGGAACCGGGAAAGCTGCCTGGGTACGGCTGTAGGGGCGATCCCACTCATCAGCGCTCACCACATCAACGGTGTGCGGTGCGTTGCGCAGAACCGATTCCTCCACAGCGACCTTGCCCTCAGCCACCTCGATAATCTCGTCGTAAATGGTCTCCATTGCCTCAATGAAGCGGTCCAGCTCTTCCTTCGACTCAGACTCAGTCGGCTCAACCATCAGGGTACCCGGAACCGGGAACGCCAGGGTCGGAGCGTGGAAGCCGAAGTCCATCAGACGCTTGCAGACATCCTCAGCAGTCACATGAGACTGATCGGTCAGCTGACGCAGGTCCAGGATGCACTCGTGAGCGACCAGACCGCCGGGGCCGGTGTACAGCACCGGGTACTTGTCGTTGAGCTTCTTCGCAATGTAGTTAGCGTTCAGAACCGCGTACTGCGAAGAGTCCTTCAGACCCTGAGCGCCAGTCATCGCAATGTACATCCAGCTAATCGGCAGAACACCGGCAGAACCGAAGAACGCCTGCGAAATCGGCAGTGCAGCATCGTTGGGAAGCTTACCCTCAGCATCAGCGCGGTATGCGTCACCGGGCAGGAACTTCGCCAGGTGCTCACGAACAGCCAGCGGGCCAACACCGGGGCCGCCACCACCGTGAGGAATGGAGAAGGTCTTGTGCAGGTTCAGGTGCGAAACGTCGCCGCCGAACTTACCGGGCTGAGCGAAGCCCATCTGAGCGTTCAGGTTCGCGCCATCCAGGTACACCTGGCCGCCAGCCTCGTGAACCAGCTGGCAAACCTCAGCAACCTGCTCCTCAAACACACCGTGAGTGGAGGGGTAAGTAATCATGATGCCGGCAACCTTGGGACCGTACTTCTCGATCTTTACCTTCAGGTCGTCAACATCAATCGAACCGTCAGCCGCAGTTGCCACACCGGCAACCTTCAGACCAGCCAGAGCAGCAGATGCCGCGTTGGTGCCGTGAGCAGACAGCGGGATCAGGACGGTATCGCGCTCGTGGTCACCATTAGCCTCGTGGAAGGAACGGATAGCGCGCAGACCAGCATACTCACCGGTCGCACCAGAGTTCGGCTGCAGGGAGATAGCATCGTAACCGGTAATAGCAACCAGCCACTCGCTCAGGTCCTTAATCAGCTCGTACCAACCCTCAGCCTGATCCTCCGGGACCAGCGGGTGAATGTTCGCGAACTCAGGCCAGGAGATGGGCTCCATCTCAGCAGCCGCGTTCAGCTTCATGGTGCACGAACCCAGCGGAATCATAGTGCGGTCAAGCGCCAGGTCCTTATCAGCGAGGTGACGCAGGTAGCGCATCATCTCGGTCTCGGAGCGGTACTTGTGGAAAATCGGGTGCTGCATGTAATCATCGGTACGCAGCAGCTCAGCGGGCAGATCGTACTGTGCATCTGCCTCACCCAGGGTGCCACCCAGAGCCTCAACCAGGCTCTTGAGCAGTTCCTCGCCGTGAGACTCACCCACGGAAATACCAACACGGTTCTCGTCGAAGCGGCGGATGTTCACGCCAGCTTCCAGAGCCTTCGCAACCAGCTCGTCAGCGCGGCCAGGAGCCTCCACCACGACCGTGTCGAAGAAAGTGTCGTGAGCGATACCGTAACCGGCAGCCTTCAGCGCGGTAGCAACGCGAGCGGCGTTGGTGTGCAGACGGTTCGCGATAGCGCGCAGTCCCTCAGGACCGTGGTACATCGCGTAAGCGCCAGCAACAATCGCCAGCAGAGCCTGAGCAGTACAAATGTTAGAAGTAGCCTTCTCGCGGCGGATGTGCTGCTCACGAGTCTGCAGAGCCAGACGGTACGCAGGCTTACCGGCAGAGTCCTTAGAAACACCCACCAGACGACCGGGCATAGTGCGTTCCATACCCTTGTGAACAGCCATGTACGCTGCGTGCGGGCCACCGAAGAAGAAAGGCAGACCGAAACGCTGAGTGTTACCCACAGCAATATCAGCACCCAGCTCACCCGGGGACTTCAGCAGGGTCAGAGCCAGCAGGTCAGCAACAACGGTGACCAGAGCGTTACGCTCCTTAGCGGCCTTAATCAGCGGCTCAATATCGCGAATCTCGCCTTCATTACCGGGGTACGCCAGGATGATACCGTACAGGTCACCCTCGGGCAGGCCCTCAGAGAAATCAGTAATCACGAAAGGAATGCCGAGCATCTCTGCACGACCACGAGTCACTGAAATAACCTGAGGCAGGCAACGGGAGTCAATAGCGAAGAAGCCGTTCTTCACCTTGCGGTTTGCACGGTGCATCATGACAGCTGCTTCAGCCACCGCGGATGCCTCATCCAGCAGGGAGGAGTTTGCAACCTCCAGGCCGGTCAGCTCCATCACGGTGTTCTGGAAGTTCAGCAGAGCCTCCAGACGACCCTGAGAAATCTCAGCCTGGTACGGGGTGTAAGAAGTGTAGAAACCGGGGTTTTCCAGAATGTTACGGCGCAGAACCGCGGGAGTTACAGCATCGTAGTATCCGGCACCAATCATCTGGGCAAGAACCTTATTCTTCGCTGCATAGCCGGCAATCTTTGCCTGAGCCTCATGCTCCGACAGCGGAGCAGGCAGCTGCAGATCGCCGTCAAGGCGAATCTGAGAGGGGACAACAGCGTCCATCAGCGCATCCAGGGAAGAATATCCGAGGGTTTCGAGCATCTGCTCTGCGTCTGCGGAACGGGGGCCGAGATGACGTTCAATAAAGGACATAGGATTCTCCTATTGGTCGGCGCAAACCGTAGAGGGGTCACGTCGCGCTATTGCGACGAGTCGAACATCTTAAGTGTCCCACATCTCCACAAAGTTTTGCCACCTTTACCAACATTCGACATGCCAGAATATCAAGCTCTTCTGCCCCGCTAAATCCCCTCCCCGCTATACGAAAAACCGCAGAAACGCACAAAGTCCGGCTCGTTCTCTCCGAAGAGAAAACGAGCCGGACTCAGTCAAAGCAAACTTCACATACATCCCGCAGAAGGATGTACTAGAAGACCCTACTTAGCGTGGTTGGGCTTGCCACCGTTCGGCACCAGGAATGCCGACAGGAAAGCCAGAGCCGCAGTCACAGCCAGCAGCATCAGACCGATGAAGTAGTTGTTCTCAGCCTGGTTGTAGGTTGCACCCATCACCAGCGGCGGGAAGAAGCCACCCAGAGCACCAGCAGCAGCAATCACACCGGACACCGCGCCGACGTTCTTCGGGTCAGCTACACGACCCACCCAGCCGAAGACCGAGCCGTGGCCCAGACCCAGCAGAGCAGCCATCAGAATGAAGACAGCACCATACACGTGCTCAGCATCAGGCTGGAACGCGATAATAACTGCCAGAATCACCACACCACCCAGGGAGATGAGGGTGATGACCTTCGGGCCGAACTTATCCGCCAGGACACCACCGAAGGGACGAGCGATCACAGCAGCAACCGCAAAGCCAGCCGCACGCATACCAGCGTCGTTAGCGTTGAAGCCGTAGATGTTGCTCAGGTAAGTAGGCAGGTAGTTCGAGAATGCCACGAACGCACCGAACACAACAGCGTAGAGGAAGCATAGCTGCCAAGTGGTCTTCACCTTGAATGCCTGAACAATCTTCGGCATCAGCGGAGTAACCTCACGGCCTACAGTTGCCGGAGAGTCCTTCAGGAAGAAGAAAGAAATAGCAGCGGTCACAGCACAGATAACAGCAATCAGAACGTGAGTCTGGAAGTAACCAATACCCTGCACCAGGCGGGGGGTAGCGAATGCGGAAATTGCAGTACCCACCATGCCGGCACCGAACACACCGGTCGCAAAGCCCTTCTTGGAAGCGTCATACCATGCGGAGCAGAAGGGAATACCCACAGCGAACACGGTACCCGCAATACCCAGGAAGAATGCCACAACAAGCAGCATGGGCAGCGAGTTCATCTGACCAGCAACACCAACCAGGAAGACCAGGGGTGCGCTAATCGCCAGAACAACGGTGAACATGATACGACCACCGTAGCGGTCAGTCAGACCGCCAACGGGAATACGGCCAATAGCGCCGATAAAAATCGGCATAGCAACCAGAAGGCTGGTCATACCAGCGTCCAGGTGCATCTGCTTTGCATACATCTTCGCCAGCGGGCCGACAACGGTCCACGCCCAGAAACCAATGGTTGAGGCGAAGGTTGCAAGCAAAACGTTACGGAGCTGACCATTCTTCAGGTCGTAGCTCGGTGCAGCAGGGGTGCTCATATTTCCTCTTTTGCAATATGGATGTGTGTATTAGCGGTCGGCGCGCTCACGCGGGAGAGTGCCTACCGGGTCCCAACCTCGACGTGCACCAACACGCTGGCCGCCACGAGAGCGGTACACGGTGTAGGGGCGGAAGAGGTAGTGCAGGGGCACAGTCAGTGCGTGCACCAGGCGGGTAAAGGGCCAAATGATGAACAGAACCATAGCCACCACGATGTGAATCTTGAAAGCCACAGGAATATTCACCATCAGAGCCACCTCAGGGTGGAAGTAGAACAGCGAACGGAACCAAACAGCAATGGTCTCACGGTAGTTGAAGTGAACCTCGTGACCATTTACCGGAGGCAAACCGCCCGAGGGGTTCACAGCCGAAAGCAGAGTAGCCGCAGTACCAGCGAGAATCACCAGAACCAAAACGACATACATCAGAACGTCATTACGAGTGGTAGCCGAACGCACACGAGAGTTCGAAACACGACGACCAATCAGAACGAACATACCAATAATGGTCGCAACCGCGGCAACAGAACCGCCAGCCAGCGCCACAATGTGGTAAGTGTCCTCCGAAATGACCAGGTCAGTGAGTGCCTTAGGCACCAGCAGACCACCAACATGGCCAAGGAACACGGCCGCAAGACCGTAGTGGAACAGGGGCGAAGCGATGCGCAGCAGCTTCGACTCATAGACCTGGGACGAGCGGGTAGTCCATCCGAACTGGTCAGTACGGTAACGCCAAATGGTGCCACCAATCAGAATGACCAGTGCAACATAGGGCAGAACGCCCCACAGCAGGATGTCAACAATGCCCGGATCGGCTACAGCCTGTGCAGCATGTCCTGCGTTCTCAGAAGCAAGTACGTACACGTGTTGTCTCCTCACAAGGGATAAAACTAGTTAGAACGAGCCGAAGCCTGCTGGAGCAGCTGATGATCAGCGTAGCCATTCAGGCCAACAGTCTCGACGGGAGGGCCGTAGCCAGCCATCTTCTGGACCTCTTCCTGAGTCTGCGGAGAGACGCCAGGAAGGGTATCGCAGATGCTCTGCAACAACCCGTAGTGGGGCAGATTTCCGTCCTTCATGGACAGACGAAGAAGCTCAAGGGACGGACGGTACGCTTGCAAAGCAGAACGGCCCTTACGGCGATCCACCAACGCACAGAACTCCAGCACCAGCGGCAGGTAGTCCGGAAGCTCACCGTTCAAAACGGTCAACATACCGGAGTCGCGGTACATCTGCTTGAAACGCAGAAGAGTCTCACCACGGCGGCGGGTATCGCCATCGGTCCAGTAGGACAGATGCAACGAATGACGACGGGAAAGGTCGTATTCCTGCACGTACTCGGACTGCACATCCTCCAGGTCCTTAGAAGTCAACCACTGCTGAACCGCATCAACGGCAGCAATGAAAGCCTCATCCTGGGTGGAAGCGGCGATCTCGACCAGTTCGGGCAGAACCTTCAGAGTTTCCTCGTCAGGGTAGCCCAGGAGCATACCGCTCACCTGGTAAATCACCGAGTCCTTATCCTCGCCGGGACCGTAATCGATATCGAACGGGTTCTCCGGCTGAGCCGGCTCCGAGACCGCAGCCTCGGAACCGGCCTTGCCCATGAGCTTGGAAAAGAATCCAGCCACTTATTACTTCTTTCCGGTGGTATTCGGGAAGAGGCCATCAGGACGGGAAGAACCGTCCCAGCTGAACAAGCTGACCTTGTTGTTAGCCTCATAGACACCGGTGGACACGGGGGTCGGGCGACCCTCCATGTCGTTGAACGCATCGCCGTACATGCCGGGTCCGCCATCCACGCTCAGGGAGCAACCCATTTCCTCAAGGTTGTGGGCATCTTCCATATGAGCCTTAGGAATGACGTAACGCTCGTTGTACTTAGCGATAGCCATCAGGCGGTACATCTCGTACACCTGCTGACCGGTCATGCCGACAGCCTGAGCGATCTCCTCGTTGCCTTCGCCACCGAGGTTGATGTCACGCATGTACGAACGCATTGCAGCCAGGCGGCGCAGAACGTTAGTAACAACCTCAGTGTCACCAGCGGTGAACAGCTCAGCCAGGTACTCAACCGGAATACGGAGAGACTCAATAGCGCCGAACAGGTTGTTGCTGTTCTCTGCATCGTGGCCCTGCTCCTTGAGCAGGTCAACAATCGGAGACAGCGGCGGCACGTACCAAACCATCGGCATGGTGCGGTACTCGGGGTGCAGGGGCAGAGCCACCTTCCACTCCTTCGCCAGCTTGTACACGGGTGACTTCTGAGCTGCAGTAATCCACGCATCGGGGATGTCGTTCTTACGAGCCTGCTCAATCACAGCCGGATCCGAAGGATCAAGCATCAGCGACAGCTGAGCCTCGTAGAGGTCCTTCTCGTCCTCAACCGAAGCAGCCTCAGTCACGCGGTCTGCATCGTAGAGGAAGATGCCGATGTAGCGCATACGACCAACACAGGTCTCAGCACACACGGTCGGAATACCAGCCTCAATACGGGGGTAGCAGAAGGTACACTTCTCAGCCTTACCCGTCTTGTGGTTGAAGTACACCTTCTTGTAGGGGCAGCCGGTGATGCACTGACGCCAACCGCGGCAACGGTCCTGGTCAACCAGAACGATGCCGTCCTCAGCACGCTTGTAGATAGCGCCGGAGGGGCAAGAAGCCATGCAGGAGGGGTTCAGGCAGTGCTCACAAATACGAGGCAGGTAGAACATGAAGGTCTGCTCGAACTCGAACTTAATCTTGTCCTCAGCCTTCTTGCGAACCTTCTCAACCAGCGGGTCCAGGTGACCGTACTCGGTCGCACCAGCCAGGTTGTCGTCCCAGTTCATACCCCACTCGACCTTGGTGTCCTCGCCGGTGATGAGGGAGACCGGCTTAGCAGCCGGGAAGTCATCACCCAGAGGAGCACTGGTCAGGTTCTGGTAATCGTAGGTCCAGGGCTCGTAGTAGTCGTTCAGCTCGGGCTGAATCGGGGAAGCGAAAATCGTGAAGAGCTTCTGGAAGCGGTTACCGCTCTTGAGCTCCAGACGACCGCGCTTGTTCAGCACCCAGCCGCCCTTCCACTTCTCCTGATCCTCGTAACGGCGGGGGTAACCCTGACCGGGGCGAGTCTCAACGTTGTTGAACCAGACGTACTCGGTACCGGCTCGGTTCGTCCATGCCTGCTTACAGGTCACGGAGCAGGTGTGGCAGCCGATGCACTTATCGAGCGCCATCACCATAGCAACTTGTGCCATAACGCGCATTAGAAAGTTACCTCCTGGGACTTACGGCGACGGATGTACGAGACGATGTCTCGCTGGTTACCGGTCGGTCCAAGATAGTTGAAGGCGAACGCCTGGTGAGCGTAGCCACCAATCATGTGGGTGGGCTTCAGAAGAATACGGGTCACCGAGTTGTGAATACCACCGCGCTTACCGGTGACTTCAGACTTCGGGCTAACCATACGCTCCTGAGCGTGGTAAACGAAGCAGACGCCCTCGGGCATACGGTGCGAAACAACCGCACGGCCCACGAAGACACCGTTGGTGTTCACACACTCAATCCACTCGCCATCCTTGACGCCAATCTTCTCAGCATCCTGCGGGCTCATCCACGCAGTCGGACCGCCACGGAACATGCTGAGCATGTAGTGGTTGTCGAAGTACTGCGAGTGAATTGCCCACTTGTTGTGCGGGGTCAGGTAGCGAACAGCAACCGAAACACCATCGGTAGTACCGAGCTCGGGCTCGTTGTACAGGCCGGTCATATCCAGCGGCGGACGGTAAATCGGCAGAGCCTCGCCCATTTCGTGCATCCAGTCGTGGTCGAGGAAGAAGTGCATACGGCCGGTCAGGGTGTGGAACGGCTTCTTCTTCTCGATGTTGACGGTGAACGGAGCGTAGCGGCGACCGCCGGTCTCCGAACCGGACCACTCGGGGGAGGTCATCACGGGCTGCGGTGCGGACTGGGTCATGGGGAAGGTGATACGACGTTCCTCGTTACCTTCTGCCAGATCCATCAGGTGCAGACCGGTCTGCTTCTCGAGCTCCTTGAAGCCCTTGATAGCAACCTCACCGTTAGAGGTACCGGAAATCATGAGGATTGCTTCAGAAATCTTCACGTCGGTATCCAGTGCCGGACGGCCTGCGCCCTTACCGGAGTCCATCACGCCGAATTCCTTAGCCATCTTCGCGACTTCGTCCTTCAGATCGTAAGTGATGAACTTGGTGGTAGCACCGAGCTTATCGAACAGCGGGCCAACGGTGGTGTACATGTCGTACAGGGCACCGTAGTCACGCTCGACAGTGACGAAGTTCGGCATGTTCTTGCCGGGTACGCCCTCCATACCGGGGGTGTTCTTCCAGTCGGGTGCGTGGCCGCCGGGCTGAGCAATCTGGCCGGGGGTGTCGTGCAGCAGCGGGACCGAAACGATGTCCTTGCGGACGCCGAGGTGCTTCTTAGCCAGGCGAGTGAACTCGTATGCCAGAGCCTTGAAGGTCTCGTGGTCGGTCTTTGCCTCCCACGGCGGGTCAATCGCCGGGGAGAACGCGTGCAGGAACGGGTGCATATCGGTCGAGGAGATATCGTGCTTCTCGTACCAAGTAGCAGTCGGCAGAACGATGTCAGACAGCAGGGTAGTGGAGGTCATACGGAAGTCCGAGGTGACCAGCAGATCCAGCTTGCCCTGAGGTGCTTCATCAACCCACTTCACTTCGTTCGGCAGCTTCTCCGAATCGGAGCCCTGGACGTTGTCCATGCTACCGACCAGGTGCTTCAGGAAGTAGCTCTCACCCTTAGCGGAGGAACCGAACAGGTTCGAACGCCACAGGGTCAGGGTACGAGGCCAGTTGACGGGGTTGTCGACGTCCTCAACGGCGAACTCCAGGTCACCGGAGTTCAGGCGCTTTGCGATGTAGTCCGCGTTCGAGGAAGCCTCGCCGCGTGCCACTGCCTGCTCTGCCTTCTCAGCCAGTTCCAATGAGTTCTCGGGGAACTGCGGGTAGAACGGCATCCAGCCCATGCGCACGGAGCGTGCCACAACGTCAGCAGTGTGAACGTCGCGCAGCTCGCCCTTAGCCAGCGGGGACTGCAGGTAGTCGGTGGAGTATGCATCCTGACGGAACTGGTCAGTATGCATGTACCAGAAGCCGGTACCGATCATGTGACGCGGCGGGCGGCTCCAGTCCAGAGCGTTCGCAATGTTGGTCAGACCGGTCAGCGGACGTGCCTTCTCCTGGCCCACGTAGTGAGCCCAACCGCCACCGTTACGGCCCTGGCAACCGGTCAGGTTCAGCAGGGCGAGGATAGCGCGGTAGGTGGTGTCAGCGTGGTACCACTGGCAGATACCTGCACCGAAGATAATCATGGAGCGACCGCCGGAATCCAGGGCGCTCTTGGAGAACTCGCGGGCAACGCGGATAACAGCCTCGGCGGGGACAGAAGTAATCTGCTCCTGCCATGCCGGGGTGTTCTGAACGTTCCAGTCCTCGTAGTCCTTAGCCCAGGTACCGGGCAGACCCTCACGACCCACACCGTACTGTGCCAGCATGATGTCGAAGACGGTGGTGACTTCGTGGCCTTCAACGTAGGCTACGGGCACACCGCGGGTAATGACGTCGCCGTGACCCTTCGGGTTATCGAAGGTCGGCATCTTAATCTCAACAGCTGCAGACTGACCCTGGGGCAGGTCGCGAATCGACAGAATCGGTTTACGACCCTGCAGGTCCAGGTTCCACTTGCCCTGGTCTTCCTGAGCGTAACGGTGGCCCATGGTGCCGTTGGGCACGAAGACCTCGCCGGTCTCGCGGTCCATCAGGACGGGCTTGAAGTCAGCGTTCGCCTGCTCAGCCTCACCAGCGAGCTTAGCTGCGGTCAGGAACTTGGAGGGGACCTTCACGCCGTCTTCGCGGGTTTCCAGGGTGACCAGGAAGGGAAGGTCGGTGTAGGTCAGGGAGAAGTCCTCGAAGAACTCGACACGCTGGTCGACGTAGTTCTCCTTGAGGATGACGTGTCCCATTGCCATAGCCAGTGCCGCGTCGGTACCTGCCTGTGCGGGCAGCCACTCGTCAGCGAACTTGGTGTTGTCGGCGTAGTCGGGGCTCACGGTGACAACCTTGGTACCGCGGTAGCGAACCTCAGAGACCCAGTGAGCGTCCGGGGTACGGGTCAGCGGAACGTTTGCACCCCACATGATGAGGTATGCAGCGTCCCACCAGTCGCCGGACTCGGGAACGTCGGTCTGGTCGCCGAAGACCTGCGGGGAAGCCACGGGAAGGTCGGCGTACCAGTCGTAGAAGCTGGTCATGACGCCACCGGTCAGCTGGATGTAGCGAACACCCGCGCTGAAGGAGGCCATAGACATTGCCGGAATCGGAGTGAAGCCGGTGTTACGGTCGGGACCGTAGTACTTGATGGTGTGCACGTGAGCAGCAGCCATCAGCTCGAGAGCCTCAGCCCAGGTCGAACGCACCAGACCACCCTTACCGCGTGCGTTAACGTAGCGTGCACGCTTGGCGGGGTCGGACACGATGGAGTGGAAGGCGTCCACGGGATCGTTGTGGATTGCCTTCGCTTCGCGGTACATCTCCAGCAGGAGACCGCGAACGTAGGGGTACTTAACGCGGGTGGGAGAGTAGGTGTACCACGAGAACGCTGCACCGCGGGGGCAACCACGGGGCTCGTACTCGGGGCGGTCGGGACCAACCGAGGGGTAGTCGGTTTCCTGTGCTTCCCAGGTGATAATGCCGTCCTTGACGTACACCTTCCAGGAGCAGGAGCCGGTGCAGTTCACGCCGTGGGTAGAGCGAACTTCCTTATCGTGGCTCCAACGGTCTCGGTAGAAGGCGTCACCTTCGCGGCCGCCTTCACGGAAGACGGCGCGGCCGTCTTCAGTCTCATCCCAGCGGGAGAAGAACTTACCGAACTTGATCAGCTGATCGGTAAGGGGGCCGTCCGGGCCCTTAATCTGTGATGCTTGTTCCATACTGCCCAATATATCTGAAAATTGGCATAGAAAATACGAGATAAAAACCTTGCCTAATTCATACGAAATAAGGGTGCTTTAGACCGTAAGCCAGGCAGAAATTCCACCCTCAAGCATGTACACAGAACGCTCCTCCAGGGGGGCTATTTCACGAGCAGCCTCGACCGTTCGAGTGTATCCAGTGCAGTAAATAACGATTTTCTGGGCATTTGCGGGGATTTTACGCTCAATCAGGGCCTTGAGAGAGCCATCTCGTGCCGCCTCAAGCAGTTCAGTGAGGGGCAGATTAATAGCGCCCTCAATGGCGAAAGCATTGAATTCCACCTGCTCACGAACGTCCAAAAGGGCAATATTTTCACCCAATGACACCTTTTTAAGGTCCTGAGCGCTTATCGAGCGAGGTTTCGAGCCGGCAGAAGTGCTTGTAAAATCCTGAGAAATATTACGAATTGTTACATTATTTTTTGGGTTCTGACTCTTTTTAGCTGGCAAATCAGCGTTTTTCTTAGGCTGAGCTTGCACGCTAGCTACAAGAGGTATATATTCCCACCTCCCGCTTAACGCCGAATATAGGCCGACCTCACCCATCAGCGGCTCCCCCACCCCGGTCAGCAACTTAACGGCTTCCATAGCCATCGCGGCACCCACCACGCCAGCCATAGCACCCACCACACCGGCGGTACTACACGACGGCACGCTGCCAGCTGCAGGAGCATGAGGGTACAAATCCTCATACACCGGACCGTGCCCCGCCCAAAACACGCTCAACTGCGCATCAAAGCCAAGAATCGCAGCCCACACATGCGGAATCCCAGCACGTGTAGCTGCCGCCGACACCACATAACGAGACTCAAAATTATCGCTACCATCCAGCACCACATCAGCACCAGACAAAAGCTCATCAACATTCGCCTCCGTCAGACGCTCACGCACCGGCACAACCTCAATCAAAGGATTCAGCGAGCGCAAAGACTCAGCGGCAGACTCAGCCTTAGAATTACCCACCCTGGCGTGCGTATGGATCACCTGGCGGTGCAGATTCGAAGCATCCACGAAGTCATCATCAACCACCACAATCTGACCGACACCGGCACCCGCCAGGTACAGCAGCGCGGGTGCACCCAAACCACCAGCACCCAACACCACCACGCGTGCGCCCTTGAGCGCCAGCTGAGCCTCATACCCCATTTCCGGCAGAATCAGCTGACGAGAATAGAACGCACGCTCAGCGGCAGAGAGCTCGCTCGCACTGCGAGAGGTGTGAGAAGACATAGGGGTTCCTCGCATCAAGTAGTAGAGGTAGCTTGCAATTTCAGGAATCCAAGCCTCAAGGAGAATAAGCCTGCCCGAGAGAAATCCCCCTGACAGGCTTATATAGAGATATCAGAATACATAGAAGGCTAGCAGGGTGAAGTGTCCACGCCAACCCACTCGATGCTTCCATCGAGCAGTTCCTGTTCCTTCCAAATCGGCACACGAGCCTTTACCCGGTCAGCCACCAGCTCGCAGGCATCAAACGCGCGGCCACGATGAGCAGCAGCAGCCATTACGGTCAGAGCCGACTCACCAATAGCAATCGGACCCACACGGTGCACAGCCCACAGACGCACGCCGTCCAGCTCGGCGGCAACCTCGGCGGCAACCTCAGCAATATACTCACGGGCCTGCGGATGCGCGCTATAGGACAGCCCACGCACCGCACTACCGTGATCATGGTTGCGCACAATGCCGTCAAAAATAACCAGGGCGCCCATGGCTTCAGTCATGACCTCAGTCTTAGCCGCCGCGTACAGCGGTTCCAGGGGAGCCTCCGTAATATCGGTGAACACCACGGTCGAGCCGCTCGGCTCAGCACCGTGCGCGCCCGAATGATCCAGGGACTCTTCCTTCTGTGGCTTAGTGGTCATGGTAGTCCTCCATCTGGCGGCAAATGTGCTCAACCAGCGGGTCGAGGGTTGCCACGCCGTCCTTCACACCACCGCGCGAACCGGGCAGGGTCATCACGAAGGTGCGGTCAATGACGCCCGCCACGCCGCGTGAAAGCACCGCCGAGGAAACGCTCTTCAGACCGTTCATCCAGAAGGCATGCATAATACCCGGGACTTCCTTATCCAGGTGCGGGCGAACCGCCTCCACGGTCTGGTCGTCAGAGTTCAGACCGGTACCACCGCTGGTCAGGATGAACGTCGGCAGGTTACCGTTCTTCTTGCCCTCGGCCACCAGGGTGTTGAAGTACTCGACAATATCGCGGTCTTCAATGACCACTGCGTCCGGGGTATCAAAGCCGCGCGAGCGCAACCACTCCACGGCGATGGGGCCGGACTTATCCTCGTACACGCCGCGGGCTGCGCGGGTGGAGGCGACAATGACCAGGCCGGTGAGGTTCTCCGGCATGGTGTAGTCTTCGCTACTCATTGGCTTTCCTTTTCTGTATCTATCAGGTGACGGGGGTGTGCCGCCGTAGCTTAGGATTCCTCGCGGACGGACCAATCGCCGGACTTGCCGCCGCTCTTCTCCAGAACACGAATATCAGTAATGACGGCGTGCTTATCGACTGCCTTGATCATGTCGAAAACGGTTAGTGCTGCCGAGGAGACGGCGGTGAGCGCCTCCATCTCTACGCCGGTGACGCCGCGGGTCTTCACGGACGCCTCAATACGCACAAAGTCGGTGCCGCGCTCAAAGTCCACCGTGATCTTGCCCAGCGGCAGCGGGTGGCAGAGGGGAATGATTTCCGGGGTGCGCTTAGCGCCCATGATGCCGGCAACACGTGCGACCGGAAGCGCATCCCCCTTGGGCAGGTCAGCATCAAAAATCATGGCGATAACGTCTTCGCGGGTGCGCACGGTTGCCTCGGCCAGGGCGGTGCGGGTAGTGACCGACTTCTCCGTAACGTCCACCATGTGCGCCGAACCGTCGGCGCGCACGTGGGTCAGTTCCTGGTTGGGCTGCGAGGTAGAGGTCATCGTTTCTCCTGGATTCTGCGCGGTATTCTTCTGCCGCGAATCGTTACTTAGTGTGAGTCTCAATTATTCCTTGTCGTTGACGCAAGGAACAATGCGGGGGTTTTCGCTTAGTTATCGGTGAGGCGAATACGGTGGTAGGGTACCGCCTCTCCCCCGGTGTAGGTGGTTCCGGGCGCCAGCTCAATGAGCACATCCGCCTGGGCGGCGCGGTGTAGCAGGTGCGAGCCTGAGAGGACGTCCGGGTAGAGCTCCACCCGGTAGGTTCCGGGTTCCACCTCGACCATGGCGAGGGTGCCGCGCAGGAACTGGCGTTTAGTCGCCGGCGCGGTGAGCGGGGTTTCGGTGACGAGCACGCCTCGCGGTGCGTTATTCAAGGTTGCCTGTTCGGAGGCGATTGCGTAGGGCACGCCGTAGGGACCGCCGGCACGCAGGTAGGGGCGCAGAATCAGTGCGTACGAGATGAGCGTGCTCACCGGGTTTCCGGGGAAGGAAATCATGGGTACGCGGTGGCCTTTGAAGTCGAGCAGGTTCACGCCCTGGGGACCGCCGGGCTGCTGGCTGACGTGGCCAAACCAGGAGACGGGCACCAGAATATCGGCTTCGTGTGCCTTGGCGATGGCGTTGCGGACCACCTCGTATTTACCGTGGCTGATACCGCCGGAGGTGATGATGATGTCCGGTTTGAAGCTCTCGTACTCTGCTACGAGGCGGTGCAGTAGCTCGATCGGGTCGTCACCGATAGCGATGCGGCGCACCTCCGCTCCGTCTTCGCGGAGCATGGCGGTGAGCATGGGGCCATTAGCGTCAAAAATCTGGCCTTGACCGAGCTCCTGGGTGGTGGCGCTTCCATCTTCTTCAACGCCGGAGAGAATCTCGTCGCCGCCGGTGCACACGAGCACACGGGGACCAGCCGCAACGGTCAGGCGCGCATAGCCCTGGGATGCGAGCGCACCAAGCAGAGCGGGGGTGATGCGTTCACCGGCGCGTGCGAGGACCTGACCGGTGACGACGTCTTCACCGCGGCGGCGCACGAACTGTCCGGGCTTGCCGGGGGCGAGTTTGACCTTTTCGCTGGGGCGGCCGAAGGATTCGGGCAGGTCGGGGTATTCGATGCGTTCAGACTGTTCGACGGGGATGACTGCGTCGTAGCCCTTGGGCATGGGCGCGCCGGTCATGATGGGGTAGGTCAGGTCGTCAGAGGAGCGGGAACGCTGAAGGGGGCGTCCGGCGGGGATTTCGCGTCCGACGGTGAAGATGCGGTCTTCGCGTCCTGCAGCTTCGGCAGTGAGGGCATAGCCGTCCATCTGGGAGTTGTCGAAGCTGGGTACGTCCATGCGTGCGGTGACGTCTTGGGCGAGGATGCGTCCTGCCGCGTGGTAGAGGGGAACCGTTTCTGCGGTGCCAATGAAGACTTCGCGCAACAGTAGCGCCAGGTAGGCGCGGTATTCCTCGGTGCTGGGGGTTCCATTGAATTCGGGGGAAATCATGGCGGTTCCAATCGTGCGACGGCAGTTATGACTAGTGTAGGTGTGTGTTTGCGGGCTGGTAAATGCAGTTTTACCTAAGGACCGGTGCGGGCCGGGTGGCGTGCCGGGCAAGCGACGGAGCGGCTTATCGGGTGCTTTCGCGTAGTTTTTTCAGGGCGCGGATCAGGCCGAGGACCCCGAAGATTCCTAGGTAGAGGCTGATGAGAATCAGGGCGCTTCCGAGGGCGCTGGGGATGTCGCTACTGTTGATGGCCAGGTCGATGGCAAGGGGGATGGTTTGGGTTTTGCCTTGCACGTTACCGGCGAAGGTGACGGTTGCGCCGTATTCGCCGAGAGCGCGGGCAAAGGAGAGCAGGAAGGCGGTGGCAAGGCCGGGCGTGGCGAGGGGTAGCAGCACTTTGAAGGTGATTTCTGCTGGTTTAGCGCCTTCGACGAGGGCGATTTCTTCGTATTCGCGGGGAATAGCCTGCAGGGTGGTGACCGCGGTGGCAACGAAGAAGGGTAGAGCGACAAATACCTGGGCGATAATCACCGCATTGGGGGTAAAGGGGATGGAGATTCCTGCCTGGTAGAGGTAGGTGCCAATCATGCCTTTGCGTCCCCAGAAGAAGAGCAAGCCAAGGCCAGAAACCACCGGGGAGAGAATCACCGGGGTGTAGATGATGGCGTAGAGGACCGACCCGAACCGGTGCAGTCGCGAACGGTTGAGCACTTTGGAGAGCACAAGCGCCAGGGGCGCACCGAGGACACCGCAGACAAGGGTGGAGGCGGCGGCGGTGCTGAGGGAGATGTTCGCAGCTCCGAGCACCTGCGGGGTGAAGATGCTACCGAGCTGGCTCCAGGGGATGTTGAGGAAGAGCCCGAGGAGCGGTCCGGCAATGAGGAAAATACCCAGCGACGCCGGAACCAAGAAGAGCACGGGCACGGAGGCGAAGAGTCTGCTTCCGGGTGTGCGTGAGGTTCCGGCGTTGCGATGGGTAGCGGTAGTGTCTGTCATGGGTGGTGAGACGCGGGTTGTTCCCAACTGTGTTGAATTACTGTGCGGTGCTGAAGCCGTACTCGGTGAGAATCTTCTTCGCCTCGTCGGAGTTCTTCAGCCATTCGTTGAACTTCTTGGCGGTTTCGGAGGAGGAGCCGGTCTTGCTGAGCGCTGCGGGGTATTCGTTGCGTTCCACGTCGGTCAGTTCGATGGAGCCGAGGTTGGCACCCTTCTTCTTGGCTGCGGCGAGGTCGGTGGTGTAGATGAAGCCCGCATCGGCGTTACCGGTGGTGACCTTGGTGGCTACGTCGGTGACCTTGCTTTCGGTGGTTGCGTTCTTGAGGGTGATGTCGTGCTTCTTCAGTTCCTGGTGGGCGATGGTGCCGCAGGGGACGTCTTCCTTGCAGACTGCAACGACGCCGTCGGTGGTCTTGAGGTCGTCGAGGCTGTTGATTTTGCCGGGGTTGCCTTCGGCGGTGACGAGCACGAGCTTATTGGTGACGAGGACGTCAGTCTTGGAGTCGGAGAACTGGTCGAGCTTCTTTGCTTTGTCCATGTTCTTGGTGTCTGCGGTGATGAGCAGGTCGGGGGTTGCGCCCTGCTCGATCTGGTTGACGAGCTTTGCGGAGCCTTCGTAGACGAAGGTGATGTCTACGCCGGGGTTGGCGGCTTCGTATGCCTTTTCGAGGTCTGCGCCGGCGTTGTTCAGGGAGGCAGCGGCGAAGACTTCGATCTTTCCGGAGGCTGCCTGGCTGCTCGTTGCAGAGGCGGTAGAAGAAGAGGAGCTCTGGGTGGCGCCGCATCCGGTGAGGGCGAGGGTTGCTGCAGCGAGCGCACTGAGGGCTGCGAGGGGGCTCTTCATGAGGTATTTCCTTGGTTGGTTCGTACTGCTATTGGAGGTGAGGTGCGTCCATGTGCGGGCTTTAATATGACGTTTCGTGTACGTCCCTAGCTTGTACACGTGGTGTTGTTTTGCCACTGTGGTCTGCGGTGGCGCAGTTGTAACTTACCCTGCACACACTATGTACGGGGCGCCTGAACATGGAATAATCATATTGTCACCTGAAATATGCAAATTTTCCACATAGGTTTTACATGGCGTACACGGCGAATTCGGCCTCTTCTGAGCTCATTGCGGGCCCAACGTTAAGCACCTTATCTTCTGCGGAGGATAACGGGGCTGCTTTTGTGACGCCCAAAAAATCTGAGAGTGGCGTAAAGGCCCAGCGTAAGCTCCCGAATATTACGAATAGCGGTCCGCTCTTGGACCGTTGGGGTCGCGTGGCGACTGATCTGCGTATCTCTCTGACCGATAAATGTAATCTTCGTTGCATTTATTGCATGCCGGCGGACGGTTTGCAGTGGCTCCCGAAGGAAAATCTGCTCTCCGCCGAGGAGATTGCGCGCCTTGCCGACATTGCGATTACTGAGCTGGGCGTTGAGGAGATCCGCTTTACCGGTGGCGAGCCGCTGGTGCGCGCCGATTTGGTGGATATTATTTCCCGCATCCATCAGGCGCATCCGGATGTTCCGCTTGCTATTACGACGAACGGTATTGGTTTGGAGAAGCGTGCCGCCGCGCTGGCGGAGGCTGGTCTGACCCGCATCAATGTTTCTCTGGATACGATTTGCCGTGAAACCTTTGCCGAACTGACCCGCCGTGACAAGCTCGACGCCGTGCTCAAGGGTATTGACGGCGCTGCGGAGGCTGGCCTGTGGCCCATCAAGATTAATGCTGTGCTGATGCCGGGTCTGAATGATGACCAGGCTCCGGAGCTTCTGCGTTGGGCGTTGGCGGGCGGATATCAGCTGCGTTTCATTGAGCAGATGCCGCTGGATGCCGATAACCGCTGGACCCGCGAGGGCACGATTACTGCCGCTGAGATTCGCGAGAAACTGTCGGCCGAGTACGTTCTGGGTTCGGTGGCGGAGGCGCGTGGCGACTCCCCCGCCCAGCTGTGGGAGGTGTACCCGCTCGGTACTACCCTGGACGAGGCTGGCTTCCCGACTGACGGTACCGAGTCGCTGGGCCGTGTGGGTATTATCGCCTCGGTCACGGAGTCGTTCTGCGGTGCGTGCACCCGCACCCGCCTGACGGCGGACGGCAAGATTCGCTCCTGCCTGTTCTCCGACACCGAGACTGATTTGATGCAGCTTCTGCGTTCTGGCGCTGATGATAAGCAGCTGGCTCTGCGTTGGCGTGAGGGCATGTGGTTCAAGCCGCGCGCCCACGGCAAGGAAGACGCTGACTTCGATATTGAGGAGTTCGCTAAGGCGAGCCGCTCGATGAGCGCTATTGGTGGCTAGGAAAGCCGCTGATTCATCAGCCGAAGATGCGCGGATAAGGCTTTTTAGCGGATAAGGCTTTTGCTGGCTCTTACGCCCGTGATTTTCGGCTGTCCCCTGACGTAAGGATTGAGGAGCATTATGCAGGTTCATTTTTTCGCTGCCGCACGTTCTGCGGCGGGTACCGCGCAGCTGTCGGTGCCCCTGGCGCAGCTGTCGTCTGCAACTCTTGGCGCACTCGTTGAGCATCTGGGTCAGAGCCTGAAGGGTACAACCCCGTCGGGTCTGACTCTTGCGCAGGTCATGGAGCAGTGCTCGTTCCTGGTCAATGGTGCCCGCTCTGATGCGCAGGCACCCCTGCAGGATGCCGACCGTGTTGACGTTCTGCCTCCCTTTGCGGGTGGATAATGCGGGCGGATAAGATGCCCGGGTCTGCGCTTCCCGCTGAGGGTGATTTTTCGTGCGCCGCGGTCGTTGTTGCCGGAGGTGCTTCTCGCCGCTTGAACCACGTGCCGAAGGCGTCCCTGTCTGATGGTACGAGCACCCTGCTGGATTGTGCCCTGGAGGCGGTGGCCGCCGCATCCCCGCGCGTGGTGGTGGGTCCTGAGAGCTTGCCGTTGCCGCCCGAGGTGTTGCGTACTCGCGAGGATCCGCCGTTTTCGGGTCCTGCCGCGGCGATTCATGCCGGGTTGGAGTGTATTGCAGCGGCTTGCGAGCGCTCGCAGGCTCCCATGCCTGAATGGTGCCTGATTTTGGGCGTGGACACTCCGCGTATTGCTCCGGCGGTTCAGCAGCTGATTGCTGCGGCGCGGGGCGTTGAGCAGACGTGTGCTGAGCGTGCGGCGGACTTCTCCCCCACCGATTCTGAAGCGCCCGCCGGTTTTGAAGCATCTGAGGGTTCTGAATCGTCTGCAGGTTTTTGGGGTGTCGCTGAGGGCATCTATCAGCCGCTGGTGGGTATTTACCGTTTTGAGGCAATCCGTTCGGTCTTTTCGACCGGTACCACCGACGCTTCTGTTCGTTCTTTTTTGCGTCGTTTGAACCCCGCAGCGGTTCAGATGTCTGCCGCTGACACCGCCGATGTTGATACCTGGGAGCAGGCGCAGGCGCTCGGCTATACGACTTCGCTGTGGTCAAGTTATTAGTAGCTGAGCTACCGCGGTGTGATATTAGAGCCTGACTACGAGTACCCTAGGGGATAAGTCTTTGCTCTAGATGCCGTGTACATGTGGCGTTTTTATGAGCCCCGCGCGCTGTTGCGCGTCCCGCACACACTTTTACGAGGTACGATGTCTCACCATATTCCTTCTGTTTCGTGGCAGCAGGCCCGCCAGATTCTGCATGAGCAGGGCCTGGAGATTGCTCACCATGTGAAGACGGAGTCTTTGCCGTTGCTGGCGACGATTGGCCACTATTTGGCAGATGACGTTTATTCGATGATGCCGGTGCCCCACTACAGCTCTTCTGCGATGGATGGTTACGCTGTGGCGGGTGCGCCTCCGTGGCGTCTGGTGACCCCGGCGTATCCGGAGGATTCTCGCGCGAATATTCACCGTCTGACGGTTCCGATTGCCCCGGGTGAGGCGACCCCGATTCTGACGGGTGGGTTGATTCCTGAGGGCACTGAGGCGATTGTGCGTGAGGAGCATTCGCGCCTATATGAGGGTGCGGAGGCTTCTTCTCGCCCTGGTGTAGCTGCTCATTTGGAGACTGCGTCGAGCATTCATTACCTGGATATGGCGGAGGGTTTTGAGCCTCCAGCCGTGGGTGCTGATATTCGCCATGCCGGTGCTGAGCTGGAGCGTGGAGAGTTGTTGGCGCGCCACGGTGACCGTATTTCTGCGCGTATGGCGGCGTTCTTGGGCACGAATGGTTTTGATGAGTTGCCGGTGTACGCCCCGATTCCGGTGCGCTGCGCGTTTACGGGTAATGAGGTCATTACGTTTGGTGTGCCCGCGCCGGGTCAGGTGCGTGATGCGTTTGGCGGCTTTATGGAGCATGCGATTATTTCTGCAGGCTGCGAGGCACGCCCGTCGATTCGCCTGGCGGATGTTGAGTCTGAGTTCCGCACGTTCTTGTCTACGTCGACGGCCCGTGTGCTGGTGTTTACGGGCGGGTCGAGCACCTCGGGTGTTGATTTGGTGCGTAAGGTGCTCAACGATATGGGTGCGACGTACCTGTTTGAGTCGGTGGATGTGCGTCCGGGTCATCCGGCGTTGGCTGCGCGTCTGCCGGTTCCGGAGACGGGCCCGAATTCGGGTCGTGAGCGTTTTGTGCTGGGTCTGCCGGGTAATCCTTTGGCTGCGTACACGGCTTTGTATTCGTATTTGCCGCCGCTTTTGGCTGGCATGAGGGATATGCCCCTGCCTGAGCTGGATTCAGCGGTTCTGGGTGAGCCGGTGGATACTTTGCGTAAGCCGGCGGGGGTTCGCCTGCTTCCGGTGTCGGTGCGTGATGGTGTGGCGTATCCTCTGCCGAAGTCGGCGTCGCATATGTTGTCGTCGTTGGCGGCGGCTACTCATTGCGCGGTGTTGAGTGATTCTTCGGTTCGGGGTTCTGCCCATGAGGTGGGGGCTCGGGTGCCGATCATTCCGGTGCTGTAGAGCGGCACTGTAATTAGCTAGCGCGCAAAAGCTCTTTTTCCTGGTCGCACGGCTCTTCTGCTTTGCGTTGGGAGGGTATAGTAGAAAGATATGTCAATCGTTTAGCATATCGAAGGGAGCCCCCGTGGCAAAGCCCAAACTCAGCGACGTTGCAGCACTAGCGGGTGTCTCCCCCACCACGGTCTCCCGCGTGCTCAATAACCGTGGCTACCTGAGCGAAAGCACCCGCACCAAGGTCCACGAGGCCATGCGGGAGCTCGGCTACCGACCCAACGCCATCGCCCGTAGCCTACAGGGTCAGCGCTCGCAGATGGTGGGTCTCATCTTCCCCACGGTCGCGAACCCCTTCTACGGGGAGATGGTATACCGCCTCGAAAGCTACCTCGCCGAAGAAGGCTACCGGGTCATTCTCTGTAATAGCGACGATCACCCCGAGCAGGAAAAGCGCTATCTGGAGATGCTCTTTGCCAATCAGGTGGACGGCATCATCAGCGGCGCCCACTCAGACGCCCTGGTCAATATTCCGCATGCACAGGCTCCCCTGGTGACCGTAGACCGCCTAGAAAGCGGCTTCTACCCGAATATCCGCTCCGATAACTACGGAGGCGCTCGCGCCGCCACGGAGCACCTCATTGCCACGGGTGCACAGAATATCGTCCACGTGACGTCGACTCTGGGTGCGCACAATGAGCGTCAGCGCGGCTACCGTGAGGCAATGCTTGAGACGGGGCTCATGCCGGAGTTCGTGGAGCTGGGCTTCCACCCCTCGCTGGGTATTAAACGCGAGGTGCTCTACCGCTACCTGGATGAGCGCGCGGAGAGCCCGGAGCCCGTGGAGGCGGTCTTCGCCTCGAACGATAATTACGCTGCTCTTACGCTGGGCTGGGCGCGTGCGCGTGGAATCCGTGTTCCCGAGGATTTCCAGGTGATTGGCTACGACGGCACTCAGAGCGTTCAGCTGCTCATGCCGGAGCTTGCGACGGTGGTTCAGCCGATTGAGGGTATTGCGGAGCGTGCCGTTCAGCGGCTGCTGGAGTTGATTGAGCTACAGCAGCAGGATTCCCCCGCTGATCAGGCTCCTCCGATTACGCAGGCTGCGGATGTACTCCCCGTTGAGCTCCACCTGGGGGCAACGGTGCGTTCTATCCCGAATCTGGATCAGATTCAGCCGGATACCTCCGCCCCGGACGAGCTGCAATAAGATCATTCAAGAATTGTAGAAACATAAAAGCCGCCCCACCGTGCGAGTGCTCACGGTGGGGCGGCTTTCGTTTATGTATTTATCGGTTTGTGTTAGCGCCCGGAAGTTTTAGGAGGTGCGCTGCACAATCTCGGTTGGGCCGGTTCCGGGGTAAACCATGCCGACGGCGTGCGCCTTGGAGAAGATGCCGTGGAGCGGGCCGAGGGAGAAGAATCCACGGCGCTCGTAGAGGCGTGCACTGTCGTAGGTTGACGCTTCGAGGTAGGCGGGGTAGTCACCGATGCGTTCGGTGCCGTAGTCGAGTAGCTTCGAGCCGATGCCGCGGCCTCGGTACTCTTCGAGAACACCGATGTTGAAGAGGTACCAGTGCTTGTACGCGGGGCGGTACTTGAGCAGGTGCAGCTCCATCGTGATAGCTCGCAGCAGGGTTTTCCAGCCGAGAGCCTTGTAGTAGGCGCCTACCTGCTTGAGCTCGTTGAGGAAGGATCCTTCGTGGGATTCGGGGGTGCTCCAGAGGCAGACGCCGACAATTTTGCCGGTGGATTCGTCGATGCCAATGTCGATGCGTCCGCGGTCCTGGAAGTTACCGTAGACCTGCAGGGTCATGATGGCGCGGAGCTTGGCGAGCTCCTGTCGGCGGCTACCGCCCGCGATGACTGCCATCATGGCGGGGTCACCGTCGAATGCGGCAATCAGCACTTCGAGCGCGTCAGCATATTCATGAGGCTCGGCGGTGCGGACGGTATAGGAAGCTAAGGTCATATTCACCCTTTACAAAAGCTTGAAAGTATACATAAATATTAGCTGGATTATTCACGCCTGGCTAATAAATCGCGCCTTATCAATACATTTTTCATGGTCATGCATTAAATGTGTGTCAGCTTATATTGCACCATTATGCATAATTTTTGCGCATATTTATTCACGACTATTTTTCACGCTTTTGCAGGAAAAATTGAACACCCCGCACCAGCTCTAGGAAGAGCGGTACGGGGTGTACATCACGTTGAGGTTATCTACTCACTAAGAGTGCAGACTATGCGTTAGCCTTTGCCTTCAGTGCAACCTTCAGAAGCGAATCTGCGTTGGTCACAGATGCGCCCGAAGCCTGGACATCTTCAACCGAAGCAGCTGCCTTCTTGGCGTTGGTGATTACCATGGGGGTTGCCAGCGGGTAGCCAGCCGCCTTGATGGCGGGAATATCGAACTCGGCGATGACGTCGCCGCGCTTGACGGTGTCGCCCTTAGCAACCTTGGGCTCGAAGTGCTTGCCGTCGAGCTCAACGGTGTCCATGCCGATGTGCATCAGCAGATCCAGGCCATCCTCGGTGCGCAGACCGTATGCGTGGCCGGTGGGGAATGCAACGGTAATCTTGCCGTCAGCCGGTGCGTAGAGCTTACCTTCGGTGGGCTCCACTGCGGTGCCTGCACCCAGGGCGCCGGAGGAGAAGGTGGGATCCTTGACGTCAGCCAGCAGAACCACGGAACCGACCATGTGGGAGCCGATGTCGACGCTCTCGCCAGCATCAGTTGCTACAGCGGCAGCGGGAGTAGCGGCAGCTGCTGCGGTGGCAACGGGAGCTGCAGCAGCGGGTGCCTCAGCTTCCTCAGTGTTGCCAGCCTCGACCTTCTTGCCCCAGATGAAGGAGGCAACGAAAGCGATGACGGTGGTCAGAACGAGGCAGCCCAAGAAGCCCGGGATACCGGCACCGACGGTTGCTTCAATCGAGGGGAAGCCCAGGTAACCAGCAGCACCAAGCTTGCCCGCCTTAATTCCAAGAATAGAGGTAACCATCGAGCCAATACCCGCGGAGACGATTGCAATGTAGAAGGGCCAGCGCAGAGCCAGGTTCACACCGAACATTGCGGGCTCAGTAATGCCCAGGAATGCGGAGGGTGCGGCAGCCGAAGCAATACCCTTAATCTTCTTGTTCTTGGTGGTCAGTGCGACACCGGCTGCGGCAGCACCCTGAGCCACGTTAGACATGGAGGCAACAACGAAGATGAAGGAACCGCCGGTAGCCCACAGGCTCATCTCGATGGGCGGGAATGCCTGGTGCATACCGGTCATCACGATGAATGCGTAGAAAGTACCGAAGATCAGACCACCGAGCGGGCCGGCAACAGTGTAGAGCCAGTTGATACCTTCACCCAACCAGGTGCCCAGCTGGAACATCGGGGGACCGACCAGCAGGAAGGTCAGGAAGCCGGTGATCAGGATGGTGAGGGTCGGGGTGAAGATGAAGTCGATGGTGCCCTTGAGGACCTTGTGGAAGAACTTCTCAATGTGGGACAGGATGAAGGCAACCAGCATGATGGGCAGCACGGTACCCTGGTAGCCCGCCTGCTGAACCTGCAGACCGAAAAGGTTCCAGTACTTCATCGGGTCGGTGCCTTCAGCACCCGCCAGAGATGCTGCGACGTTGTAGCCGTTCATCAGAGCCGGGGACACCATTGCGGCACCCATGGTCAGACCGAGGTAGGGGTTACCGCCGAAGACCTTGGTGGCGGAGAAGCCAACCAGCACGGGCAGGAAGGCGAAGGGAGCTGCAGAGAGCAGGTTGACGATGTCTGCAAAGTCAGCCCACTCAGGGAAAAGTTCAATAACTGCCCGAGGACCAAAAATACCCTTAGAGGTCAGGAGGCTATTGAGCGCCATCAGCATACCGCCACCGACCAGAACCGGGATCAGCGGGACGAAGATGTCGGCGATGGTCTTGATGAAGCGGGAAACGATGTTGCCCTGCTTGGAGGCAATTTCCTTGAGCTCATCCTTGGAGGCTTCGGGTGCTCCAGCGGCGATGAGGTGCTTGTGTACCTCGTTGACGTCGCCGGGGCCGACGATGATCTGGAACTGGCCAGCGTTGAGGAAGCTACCCTTGAGGTCTTCGTCGTTGTCGATTGCTGCCTGGTCGACCTTGTCCTGGTTCTTCAGGACGAGGCGAAGGCGGGTTGCGCAGTGTGCGGCTGCAACGATGTTGCCGGCGCCACCGACGTCCTTCAGCACGCGCTGTGCCACTGACTTGTGGTCCACGCTCGCTCTCCTTTGTTTGGAGCACCACCGTATGATGCTTTGTGAATGGGGTGGGGCATATGTCTGTGCGTGTATGTCATGTATATGTCATACGTTTGACATATTGGTTGTAAAACATCCTATCACGGGAAAGTTCTTAAAAGCGAGGGCTCACCCTCCATACGGAGAGTGAGCCCTCAGACATATTCAGAAATTACCGGGAACTACCCGCGTAGGCGGCTCCCAACGCATAGAAAACGGATTAGAGGCGGCCATACTCCAGGGACAGCACCTCGCCACCGGTCAGGCGGACGCGGCGCTTATCACCCTTGAAGAAGGTGCGAGCGGTCATAACCTCAGCACCCATGGAGGCAACCAGCTTGCCGCCCACATACAGTTCGGTAGCCGAACCGTCCACGAGCAGGTCAAACTCGCGAATCTTCGAACGCTTCAGGGTACGGCGGCGCAGACTACCACCCTCGGTGTAGCGGGTACCGCCACGGTCCATCTGCACAAAGTCCTTATCCAGAACGATGCTCAGAGCCACGCCGTGGGTGTCCTTAATCTTCAGCTTCACGCGCTCATCAGAAACGTCTACGCGGCCGCGCAGACGGAAGGTCAGGGCATTCTTCAGCTCAACGAGCTTGCCCTTCTCCTCCTCGCGGTACAGCGGGGTCATCTTCATCGCGTCATTGAGCTGCGGCACCGGACGCTGGAAAATCTTGCCGTTACGCAGGTGCAGCTCACGCGGGTAGGTAAACATGTGCACCCAGCGATGGCTCCACGAGGGCAAATCATCCTGATCAGCATTGCCCAGCCAAGCAATCATCACCGGGGCGTCACCGCACACATCGTGCGGTGCCTCCGGGTCGGCGGTCAGGCCGGTACCGGAGATGGTTTGCGGGGCGTAGAACTCGAAGCCCGCATCCAGCTCGGTGAAGGGGGTCTCCACGGTGAACTTGAGGGTCTCGTTATCTAGCGAACCGACAATGTAGCCACTCTGGAAAATGTTGTTGTACTTCTCGCCGAGGGGCTGCATACCCTGCGGGCTGAAAATCAGCACGTCACGAATCTCACCGGTCAGCTCATCGCGCATGCGCAGCAGCGAGGGGCATTCGTACATGTAGGTGCCCTTGAGGCTCTTATCCTTAATGCCCAGCTCGCCGCGGAAGGTCCACTCGCGGCGGTCAGCGGAGGTGTACACGACCACTGCACCGGTCTTGTCTTCACGCTGAGCACCAATGACCATCCACCATTCGCCGTTACGCTCAAAGACGTGCGGATCGCGGTAGTGCGCGGTGTAGCCCTTCTCAGGACCAGAAATCAGCGGGGGCAGCTGACGGGTCGGCTTCGCGTCCTCACCCGCAGTTGCGAGGATCTGGTAGGTTTCGCGGTTGCCCTTCTCATCCTTCACGTTACCGGTGTAGAAGAACTCAAAACCGCCGGGCACCTTAATGCCGGAGCCGGAGTAGCAGCCGTGCGAATCGTAGCGGCTATCGGGAACCAGAGCGGTACCCTCATCGGTCCAGTGGGTCAGGTCCTCGCTTACGGCGTGACGCCAGTAGACCATACGCTCCGGATGCAGGGGCGAGTACTGGTAGAAGGCGTGGTAGCGCTTACCGTCAAAGACCAAACCGTTCGGGTCGTTCAGGCGACCTACCGGAGGCGCCAGGTGCAGTGCCGGGTAGTCGCGGTCTTCACGAACACCGGCACCGAAAGCATCCAGAACCTGCTGTGCTTCAGCCGCCAGATCGCGGTCGGGTCGCTGAGTTACGCTCTTCTTCTTTTTCTTCTGCTCGCTCATGTCTATCCGTTTTCGTGCAAGGGAAATGTCTGGGTTGTCTCATCCCATCATACGGCACCGCTCCACCGTTGCCGGGCTCTAGGAGAGAGGCACCACAGTGCTCTCAGCCTCTCTCATCCGAGGCACAGTGCGGTCACAGCGGCTTATACCGCCACCTGCTGAGGAGATGGCAAAATACCCCGTTTGCTACAGGAGAAAAAGTGCTGATACAGCAAAACCCACCGCCTCGCCTAAGCATAGTGGGGCGAGGCGGCGGGTGCCGTTAAAAGCCGCGGGGCGGCGCATCCAATAGATGCACCGCCCGCGTAAGAATCGAGAAGAAGTCGATTACTTGAGGGTGATGGTTGCGCCAGCAGCCTCGAGCTGCTCCTTAGCCTTCTCAGCGTCTTCCTTGGAAACGCCCTCGAGCAGAGCCTTGGGAGCGCTGTCAACCAGGTCCTTTGCTTCCTTCAGGCCGAGGGAGGTCAGGGCACGAACTTCCTTGATCACTGCGATCTTCTTGTCGCCAGCGGACTCCAGGACAACGTCGAACTCGGACTTCTCTTCAGCAGCGTCGCCGCCTGCTGCGCCGCCTGCTACAACAGCAACGGGAGCTGCTGCGGTGACGTCGAACTCTTCCTCGAATGCCTTAACGAACTCGGAAACCTCAACCAGGGACAGTTCCTTGAATGCTGCAATGAGTTCTTCGATGGACAGCTTAGCCATTGTTTGGCTCCTTCACTATCTGGTGCGGGCTAACGCCCGCGGTGTAAATCTTCAGTACCTACCCGAAAGGGTCGGTCAAATTTAGGGTGCGTTTACGCTGTTCGCGTTCACGCTGCTGAGTATCTCAGCGCTGGTGCAGTAGCACGAAAGGGGCTTATGCCTCTTCCGAAGCCTCCTCGGCTGCAGCGGGAGCTGCGCCTTCCTGCTCCTCCAGCTTGACGCGCAGTGCGTCCACAACCTGTGCGATGCGTGCGATGGTAGCCTTTGCACCACCTGCAACCTTGGACAGCAGAACCTCGCGGGATTCCAGGTCAGCGTAGCGCTTGACGTCGTCCTCGGAAAGAGCGGCACCTTCGTAGTAACCGTTCTTCACAATCAGCTGGGGGTTAGCCTTGGCAAAGTCACGCAGGCCCTTAGCAGCATCAATCAGGTCGCCCTTGATGAATGCCAGTGCGGAGGGACCCTGGAGGTGGCCGTCGAATGCGTCGATGCCAGCTTCCTTAGCTGCGATAGCAGCCAGCGTGTTCTTCACCACGGCGTATTCGGTCTCTGCACCGAGTGCGCGACGCAGCTCCTTGAGCTGTGCAACAGAGAGACCGCGGTATTCGGTCAGGATGACTGCGTTCGAAGCTTCGAAGAGTTCCTTCAGCTCGGATACTGCAGCGATCTTTTCCTGAGTCGCCATGGTAGTTCCTTCTTCCGATTCTTGTAAGGTCGCCGGTAGAGCCTCGAAGCATTTATTGCAAGCAATAAAAAATGCCCCGACGCGTAGGCGTACGAGGCACGATAGACGGCACCCTGAATGGGGGTAACGGCTATTCACTTCGAGTTACCTACGCGGGCGGCGATTTCTAGCGAAATCTGCTCTTATCAGAACTCTGTTCTTCGTCTCCACCGAGGTGGCGATAGAGGACATAGTTCTAGACCGGCGGTCTTTGGTTCATTCATCATCTCAGGTTAAAGCCCTGGCCGCAAGTTAAAACAAGAAATTCATGGGATTAAGCGGGGTTAATCACTTAAAGCCCCTCTTAAAGCTGAATAACCTGTGCTTTCGCCCCAGCTAAAAGCCAGCAAAGACGTGTTTTAGAGGTAAAAACGCTTTTCCTTCGAGAACAAGAAGCAACGCTCCGCCGCCACACCCAGGTGCACCCGGTCCCCCACACTCAGGAAGGTACTGTTCGGAGAGGTGCCGCTCAAGATGCCGCCCTGCGCATCGGGGATAAAGAACTCAAGCTCCTGACCGGCACGCACACGAGCATACATTCGGGCGCTCAGCTCAGTTCCCGCAGAAGTCCGCTGAGATTCCAAAGGCAGGGAGAGCGCATCCAGCAGACGCCCACGATACAGCATGCCGCCCACCAGGTGGCGGTGACCGAGCACCTGCACCGGCAGGGAATGAGCAGCATCTGCCGCTACGGGGTGCAATGCGGTCGCTCGAATAGCCAACTCGCACCCAGCAGGAAGAGCCTCAGAATCCTCAAGAGCCAATAGGTTCAGCGCGGGCGCCGCCAAAAGCTTCGCCACCTGCAGAGTATGCGGATGCGCCAGCAGACGCTCCGGAGTATCCACCTGCACCAGGTAACCGGCGTCCATCACCGCCACCCGCTGACCCAGCATGAGCGCCTCATTCTGATCATGGGTCACGTACAGACCCGTAAAACCGTAACGCTCGTGCAGACGCACAATATCCGCGCGGATACTCGCGCTCATCTCTTCATCCACACTCGCCAGCGGCTCATCAAAAAGAACCACCGGAGCACGACGAATCAAAGCACGCGCAATACCCACACGCTGCGCCTGACCGCCAGACAGCTGCGAAGGCTTACGAGACTCCAAACCCTCAAGCTTCAAAGCCTCCAGCAGTTCACGGTAGTAGTCCATATCAGCCCCACCTGAGAACGCGCCCAGCCTGGTCGGGAAGAGAATATTGTCCTTCACACTCAGGTGCGGGTACAGAATAGGACGCTGAAAAACCACACCCACCGAGCCGCGCTCCAGAGGCTGCCCGGCATAGGTCACCCGACCGGCGCTCGGCTCTTCCAAACCGGCAATAATGCGCAGCAGAGTGGACTTGCCCGTACCCGAAGAACCAACCAGAGAAATCAGCTCGCCGGGGTGTACATCCAGGTCAATCTCATTCAGAACCGTCGTATCGGCGCCAAAGGTCTTAGCGACGCCTCGAATACGCAGGCCCTCAAAGGGCTCCGCCGCGGCAGAAGAGTGGGATGCAGAAGTCATTCCCCCATTATCGCCGAAACTCACACCCGGCACGGGCGCAGAAGATAAGCACCGTCATAAAACGGTGCACAAGCCTGGTATCAGAGTCTCATGTGAGCGCCCTAGCTCGGGCGCACCAGCAAACGCCCCTTCAACGCCAGATATAGCGTGCCCGCCCACAGGAAGATGAGGAAAGCCGTACCCGCCACCGTCAAGACAGGACCCACCAGCCCCAGCGAGCCAGCAGCCGTCAAGCGAATACCACTCGCCGCCATGGAAGCCATACCGAACGAGAAGCCCCACATGCTCATCGAGAAGCCGCCCTCAAGCACCCACGGGAGCAAACGCATCAGGAAAATCAGCTGCAGAATGCCGTAACCCGTCAGCACAAGGAAGAACCAGTCAACCGTGCCGCCATTAGCCGCCAGGTACGCGTTACCACCCACAAAAGGCGGTGCCATCTGGATACCAATGATGCCCCGCTCCCCCTGAGGCAGCGGGGTCAGGGTGCGCAGGCGGCTCAGAATCGCAGCCTCGATACTGAACCACGAAATCAGGCCCGCACCAAAGAAAAGCATCGCCATATCGCGCCATCCCACAAAACCCATCGCTGTAGCGGTCGCAAAGTTCGTTGCCACAGTGGGCAGATACAGCACCGGCGAGGCCGCCTCGGGCGCATACCCGCCACGCCACGTGCCGGCGATGCGGTGAGAGGCAAAATACAGCTGGCCCACAGCTCCCAGCACAACCAGGGTCAGAGCCGGAACCTCAGCATACGGGTAGAGGGCCGCACCCACCTGCGCGGTCGTCGCCGGAATCAGCGAAAAGAAACAGGTACGCGCCGGATGCTCCCAAAAACCGCGCACCCACGCACGGTACTTCACCACCGAGTGAACCAGAAAACCCACAAGGAGCAACCACACTACGGCGTTAAAAGCTAGGATGCTTTCGCCCACCCAATCGGGCGCCATTCCCTTCGACGCACCGGTGCGCCAAGCAGCACCCAATGCGCCGGTACCCAACGCCACCGCAAAATAATTAACCGGCACGCTAAGGCCGCGACGGGCTATCTGCGCATTCTGGGTAGAAGAAGACATGGACTCTCTCTCGTCATAGATGGGGTGATAGGAAGCGTGCGGGCTTCTTCCCTCAACGGTTCAGATACCGGAAGAAGCAATCACGGCCAGGGGTTTATTCTACGTTTTAACCCTATAAAAGCTGGAAGTCTATGACGTACATTAACCGATTCTCGCCACACGACGTCGTGTTTCTTCATAAAAATCCGCGCATAAAAAATCGCCCCCGACGCCTAAACGCCGGGGGCGACTACTAGCTCATGCTAGAAGCTACAGGTGCATACCTTAGGCAGCAACGGCAGCCGGATCAACGGGGATGCCGGGGCCGAAGGTGGTAGCAACGGTTGCCTTGGAGATGTAACGACCCTTAGCCGAAGAGGGCTTCAGACGGTTAACCTCTTCCAGAGCTGCCTGGAAGTTCTCCTCGAGCTGCTCAGCGGTGAAGGAAGCCTTACCGATGATGAAGTGCAGGTTGGAGTTACGGTCAACGCGGAAGTCGATCTTACCGCCCTTGATGTCTGCAACAGCCTTTGCAACATCCATGGTCACGGTACCGGTCTTGGGGTTCGGCATCAGGTTACGGGGACCCAGGATCTTACCCAGGCGGCCGACCTTGCCCATCATGTCGGGGGTTGCAACCGCTGCGTCGAAGTCGGTCCAGCCGCCAGCGACCTTTGCGATCAGCTCGTCGGAACCAACGTAGTCAGCGCCAGCTGCCTCAGCCTCAGCAGCCTTGGGGCCTGCTGCGAAAACAACCACGCGAGCGGTCTTACCGGTGCCGTGGGGCAGGTTCACGGTACCGCGAACCATCTGGTCTGCCTTACGGGGGTCAACGGACAGACGCATTGCAACCTCAACAGTTGCGTCGGTCTTGGTGGAAGAGGTTTCCTTCGCCAGGGCAACTGCCTCAGCGGGGGTGTAGAGCTTACCCTCTTCAATCTTGGCTACAGCTGCCTTGTACGCCTTGCTGCGCTTTGCCATCTGCTTTTCTCCTTATGCAGTTGTGGTCTCGTGAGCCGCGCTCGGCTCTGCCACATCCCGTCCATACGACGGGCATTTACAAGTTCTGTGTAGAAAAATCTACGGTGCCGATTACTCGGCTATTCGGCGAACCGAAATTACTCGACGGTGATACCCATGGAACGAGCGGTACCTGCGATGATCTTGGAAGCAGCATCCAGGTCGTTTGCGTTCAGGTCGGGCATCTTGGTCTCAGCGATCTCGCGCACCTGAGCCTCGGTCAGCGAACCAACCTTGGTGGTGTGAGGAACAGCGGAGCCCTTAGCAACGCCAGCAGCCTTCTTAATCAGCTGGGAAGCCGGAGGGGTCTTGGTGATGAAGGTGAAGGAGCGATCCTCGTAGACGGTAATCTCAACGGGGATGATGTTACCGCGCTGCGACTCAGTTGCAGCGTTGTATGCCTTGCAGAACTCCATGATGTTCACACCGTGCGAGCCCAGTGCGGGGCCGACGGGGGGAGCCGGGTTAGCGGCGCCTGCCTGGATCTGCAGCTTGATGAGGCCAGTGACCTTCTTCTTGGGAGCCAATGTAGGGTCCTTTTCTTAGCTGGGAACCGACGCACAGGAGCGTACGCCGGCAAGACGGTGACCGTGGCGCGGTCACCCGTGCATCCGCATGAAAGCGTGACATGCGCATACACAAACCAACATTCTAGCGTTAATCAGCGACTTAATCCAGCGCCAGCTAGCAGAAAGGTTAAACCTCGTCCGCACAGCCACCGCTAATAACGCCACCACAAAATATGAGCCCCGCACCGAAGTGCGAGGCTCATATTCACACGCTAAAAGCGTTAAATCTTTTCGATCTCGGTGAAGCTCAAGGTCACCGGGGTGTCGCGGCCGAAGACGGAAATCATCACGACAATCTGCTGGGACTCGCCCTTGATCTCCGAAACGGTAGCGTCCATGCCCTCGAAAGCACCGGACTTCACGCGGACGTTCTCGCCCACAGTGTAGTCAGACTCGATAACGGGCTTGGAAACGGGCAGGCCCTGGCTCTGCTGCTGCTCTTCAAAGACCGGCAGCAGCATGTCAAAGACCTCGTCCATGCGCAGCGGGACCGGGTTGTACGCATCCTGACCCACGAAGCCAGTCACACCGGGGGTGTGGCGGACAACGCCCCACGAGTGGTCGGTCAGTTCCATACGCACCAGAACGTAACCGGGAACGCGCACGCGGCGGATGGTCTTCTTCACGGTGTTCTTGAACTCAACCACGGTCTCCATGGGAACCTGAACCTCAAAGATCTCATCTTCAGCTTCCAGGTTCTGGATGCGGGTCTCGATACCGGTCTTCACCTTGTTCTCGTAACCGGAGTAGGTGTGCACCACGTACCAGTCGCCCGCCTGACGGCGTAGCTTGGACTTGAATTCTTCCAGAGCGTCGACTTCCTCAGCCGCCTCAGCAGCTGCTTCAGCCACCGCGACAGCCTCGGTAGCTTCCTCAGCCTGCTGCTCAATAGCCGCAGACTCCTCAGTAGCCTCAGCAGCGGCTACCTCGACCTCTTCAATCTCGGATACCAGTTCCTGCTCGGACACGTCGCTCCTACTTTCTATCGTTAATCATCCAGAGGGGACTCCCACTCACCAATACGCTGAGGGAAATCACTGATGGGGCACCCAGAATAAGGATGCAGCCAGTACTAGTTACGCTGAATCGTTCCGTTACCGAAAATCCAGAATGCTCCCTGGCCAAAAAGATAATCCAGACCAGAAATAAGCAGGAGCATCACCACGACAAAGAACAGAACTCCGAAGAAGTAACCAACCAGTTCGCGCCCGGTGGGAGTAGTAACCTTCTTCAACTCCGCAATAACTTCACGGAGGAATGCAAAAATACGGCCGAAGAAACCGAGCTTCTTATCGCTCTTCGACGATGCGCCGGGCTGAACAGCCTTCTCGGCGGTAGCAGACGATGCCATTTCTTCTGCCCCTTTCTGAGTCTAAAAAAGTACGCCCGGGGAACGGGCGTACGAAGATGTTATTGAGGCAATAAAAGCAGGGCGGACAGGACTCGAACCTGCAACCTGCGGTTTTGGAGACCGCTGCTCTACCAATTGAGCCACCACCCTTTGAAGTTTTCACTTCAGGTGTGAGAGTTGCTTCTCACGTGCTTACTCCTCCACTGCCTCCTAAGCCGTGGCTTTAGAGGGGCAAACAATTACACCCTTGCGGGTGCAGAACTAACTGTAAACCATCTTTCGGGGCCGATGCAACTTCAGAATGTAATATTTTTTCGAAAAACCTCTTGAGATACCTTGACGAAGGGTTCCGCATCACCACTAGTGACCCGTATTCTATTACTAAGGAACGCCGCTCACACCCGCGCCCATCACGCGCGAATTGGTCCCCCACGCGTATTCCCATCACCTATTTCCTTGTCGACTTCACGCCGGCAGCGCACAAGAAGAAAGAGAAGAGAGCCCCATGGCGCGTATTTCAAGCCGCATCGGTGCCATCGCACCCTCCGCAACCCTTGCCGTCGACGCAAAGGCAAAAGCACTCAAGGCTCAGGGACGCCCCGTCATCGGTTTCGGCGCAGGCGAACCGGACTTCCCCACCCCCGCGCACATTGTTGACGCAGCACGCGAAGCGCTCAATGACCCCAAGAACTTCCGCTACTCCCCCGCATCCGGCCTTCCCGAGCTGAAGAAGGCAATTGCCGAAAAGACCCTGCGCGACTCCGGTGTAGAGGTTGACCCCTCCCAGGTCGTCATCACCAACGGCGGCAAGCAGGCGGTCTACCAGGCATTCGCAACCGTCATCGACGAAGGCGACGACGTCCTGCTGCCCGCCCCCTACTGGACCACCTACCCCGAATGCATCCGCCTGGCAGGCGGCAACCCCATCGAGGTGTTCGCCGGTAGCGACCAGCACTACAAGGTCACCGTCGAGCAGCTCGAAGCCGCATACACCCCCGCCACCAAGGCACTTATCTTCGTCTCCCCCTCCAACCCGACCGGTGCCGTCTACACCGAAGAGGAAACCCGAGCCATCGGCGAATGGGCACTGTCCAAGGGTATTTTCGTGCTGACCGACGAGATTTACGAACACCTCACCTATGACGGTGTTAAGGCAGTCTCCATCCTGAAGGCAGTACCCGAGCTCGCTGACCTGTGCGTCATTCTCAACGGCGTGGCAAAGACCTACGCCATGACCGGTTGGCGTGTGGGCTGGATGATTGGCCCGCGCGACGTTATCGCCGCAGCCTCCAACCTGCAGTCCCACATGACCTCCAACGTCAACAACATCGCCCAGCGTGCCGCCCTTGAAGCTCTGACCGGCCCGCAGGATGACGTGGAAATCATGCACGCCGCCTTCGATCGCCGCCGCCGCGCCATTGTGGAGGGCCTGAACGCTATTGAAGGCGTTCACTGCCCCGTACCCACCGGCGCATTCTACGCCTACCCGGACGTACGCGACCTGCTCGGCAAGGAAATCGCAGGCGTACGCCCGCAGACCAGTGCAGAACTGGCTGAGCTCATCCTCGAAAAGGCTGAGGTCGCCGTAGTTCCCGGGGAGGCGTTCGGCCCCAGCGGCTACCTGCGCCTCTCCTACGCCCTGAGCGACGAGGACCTGGCAGAGGGCCTGGCACGTCTGCAGAAGTTCCTCGGTCAGGCACGCGACTAGTTCCTTACCCCTGACCCCGCCCACTGAACCGTGCAACTCACCTCGATGGAGGCTGCGGTTCAGACGTGGGTTCAGACGTGGGATGGACCGGCGCAAAACGATCAATCACAGGGCTATTGACCGTTTCCTGTCCTAAAAACCGAGAATCCCACAAATATTTAAAAATATTTTTAAAACGAATGAGGCTTCCCGCATCTTTACAGATGCGAGGAAGCCTCATTCGTCTCTTCGGTGCCATAGGTGGGAAAGGGCGGCTATTTGTGTTTCAAACCCAAACATACAGGTACCAAAAACCTGAACTTTTCAGCACCAAAACGGGCGTTCCCACGGCTTTCCACCACTACCCACACAACCCAAACATCGCTAAAATAGAGACCAAGAGAACGACCTCCCGTCCGGCGCACATCCGCGCGCCGAATTTGTGGAGGTCATAGTTATATACACGCGCGCACAACACCTAAAACGCGCAGACATTAGGAGCCAACCATGAAGATCGGTCTGCTTACTTCCGGCGGCGACTGCCCCGGCCTGAACGCTGTCATCCGCGGCGCTGTCCTCAACGGCGTCAAGAAGTACGGCTACGAGTTCGTCGGCTTCCGCGATGGCTGGCGCGGCGTCGTTGAAGGCGACTACATGGACCTGCCCCGTCAGAAGGTCCGCGGCCTGGCATCCCAGGGCGGTACCATCATCGGTACCTCCCGCACCAACCCCTTCGACGGCCCCAACGGTGGCCCCGAAAACATCGAAATCATGATGGAACGCCACGGCATCGACGCAATCGTCGCTATCGGCGGTGAAGGCACCCTCGCAGGCGCAAAGCGTCTGGCAGACGCAGGCCTGCCCGTCATCGGTGTCCCCAAGACCATTGACAACGACCTGCGCGCAACCGACTACACCTTCGGCTTCGACACCGCAGTGTCCATCGCAACCGAGGCAATGGACCGCATCCGCACCACCGGCGAATCGCACCACCGTTGCATGGTCGCCGAGGTCATGGGCCGCCACGTCGGCTGGATCGCACTGCACTCCGGCATGGCAGCAGGCGCACACGCAATCCTGATCCCCGAGGTCAAGGTCTCCATGGAGCAGGTTGCAAACTGGGTCAAGGAAGTACACGACCGCGGCCGCTCTCCCCTGGTTGTTGTTGCTGAAGGCTTCATCCCCGAAGGCTTCGACGACGTCATGGCAAACAAGGGTACCGAGAAGGACGGTCGTCCCCGTCTCGGTGGTATCGGTGAGTACATCACCCAGGAAATCGAGAAGATGACCGGCGTCGAAACCCGCAACACCATCCTGGGCCACATCCAGCGCGGTGGCGCACCCACCGGCTACGACCGCGTGCTCGCAACCCGCCTGGGCATGGGCGCAGTCGACATGGTCGCTCAGAAGCAGTGGGGCAAGATGGTCTCCGTTCAGGGCACCGAAATCAAGTACGTACCCCTCGAAGAGGCACTGGACGGTCTGAAGTCCGTACCTCAGGAACGCTGGGAAGAAGCAGCCGTCCTCTTCGGCCGCTAAACCCCGCAACCTCAGCACATTAGCTGGGCGCGCATACTAAAACCGCGGAGGCGGGCACTCGCAACGAGTGTCCGCCTCCGCGGTTTTATGCAGGTAGTCAGATGCTATTGCCCAGTCAGATGCTCTAGCGCTTCAAGAAGTCCTGACCCGCCAAAGAACGACGCGCCACCTCACCGGACTCCGGCGAAACCACCGTCGTCTGAGCCACCGCGTACTCGGTTACCGGCGCCGGCGATCCATCGGGCAGGAAGTCACCGCCATCGACCGCACGCAAAGGCGCCTGCGAATCAACGCCGCGCTTGATCACAGCCAACGCAATCGGGCCCGCCTCGTGATGCAACGCCACCGAGGTAATGCGACCGACTGGGCGGGACTTACCCTCCACAAACAGCTCACTACCTGCCGCCGGAAGGGTGTGCTCAGAACCATCAATATCCAAGAACACCAGGCGGCGCGGTGGGCGACCCAGGTTATGCACGCGGGCCACCGTCTCCTGCCCCTTGTAGCAGCCCTTATCGAAATGCACCGCCGTACGGGTGTAATCCAGCTCCTGGGGGATCGTCTTATCGTCCGCCTCAGTGCCGTAGCGCGGGCGCCACGCCTCAATACGCAGAGCCTCCGCAGCCCACAGACCTGCCCAGCGAACGTCCTCGGAGTCAGCCAGGGAGGGCAGAACAGAGCGCGGCACAATGCTCAAGAAACGCACATAGTCCGCACCCGGGTGGTTATCGCCCGCCTCATCGTAACGGTAGCTACCCGGTGCCGGAGTGTGCCAAGGGTCCTCCCACACCAGCGGCTTGCACTCAGCGAGCGCCGGATGCACCGAACCGTCCTGCAGGATCGGGTTGCGGGCACTCTCCAGCACCGCGTACTCGTCGCTGAGGTTCTGCACCTCAACGCGCATCATGAACTTCATGCGGTTTAGGTAATCGGTCAGCGGCTGAGCCTGGTAGCCCTCCACGATCAGCCAGAGTGCCTCGCCGTCTTCAATTGCGGCGGGTGCGTACTCCACACGCCCCTGAGGGGAAAGCAGCAGGAACTCGCGGCTCTCCCCGGCGGTCATACCGGTCAGAATCTGCGAGGCGATAGAAGTCAGCCAGGTCTGGCGGTCCGCACCCTCAACGCGCACCACGCCCAGGGAGGAGCGGTCCACCAGCACTAGCGGCTCGTCCACACTGGCGGAGCGGTCGAAGCTGAGGGCGCGCTGCTCCAGCATGGGGTTGCCGTAGTGTGCGGCGACGCCGGCATCCAGCCCGGAGGCGGCAAAAGCGCCGTGCAGGCTCAGCAGGGGGCTCACCGGGCGGACGGCATCGGGCTGGGGTACCTCAGCCTGAGACGCTTCAAGCGAAGATTCAGTCACGGAAGGTGCACCTTTCACGTAAAGAGTCTGCCCCGCCGACCAGCGGGGCAGACACAAGTTAGTTATTAGGCGGTGGGCTCGGAGCCGGGCTCGCCGGTGGGCTCTTCGCCATCCAGGGAACCGAACATCGAGGTGCCCAGGGAATCGCCGGTCATCGAGGAGGTCTTGCGCAGTTCAGCGGAGGCGTGCTTGTGCAGCTTACCCTCAGCGTCTGCGACCTCCCAGTCCCACATGAGGTTGCCGTTGACCAGGCCCCACAGGCGCACGGAGCCGGCGTAGTCGTGGGAAATATCATCGCGCAGCAGGTTGCCGGTCTGCATGCGAATGACCGGGCCCTTGACCATGCCCACGTAGTTTTCGCTAATACCGCCGGGGTGCGCAATGGTTGCCAGCAGGGAGAAGCCGTCGTCGGCGTTGCGGAGAGTCTCTACGCTTGCCGCGTCAGCGAAGGCGGGAACAACGTCCTTGGGGACGATACCGAAGCCGCCGTCAGCGTCGGTGAGGGGGCGGTCAATCTGCCAGAAACCGGTTTCAACGGTGATGGGGCGCAGCTTCTGACCCTCGTCATCGAGCAGGAAAGACTCAGCGCGGTATTCAATGAAGGGCAGACCATCCTGCTCAAAAGTAATAATCTGGCCGAAGGGGGTGTTTTCCTGGCCTTCGTACCACATGGTTCCGGTGCCTTCCCAGGTGCCGAGCAACCATGCGAAGGGAACAAGTTCAGGGGTTAGGTTGGTAGGGATTTCAATAGCCATACCTTCCATTTTAGTACCCTGCGTACAACAGTAGCCTGTTCGTTCGCTCACGGCACGGGGTAGCACCGCCGTCTGCAGAGTAAACGGTACGGCGGGCAGCATAAAGAAAACCCCCAACCGGAGGGGACCGGGTGGGGGTTCACGCCGCCATTGGCGAGGCGGTACGAACCGTACGACCGCCTAAAGCCCTGTGTGGGCGATGCTTCTGCTCTGTGCGGGAAGACTACTTCTGTCCGCTGAAGAGGCCACGCAGTACTGCGAATGCACCGATACCGATGCACACGGAGATAATAGCCATCAGCGACATGAAGAGAGCTTCAAGAGCCATAAGATTGTTTTCCATGCCTTAAACCTACCATAGACTCCCTCTGAAAAGGGTGCAGAATCGGTGCTAAAGACATACTGGACAGAGCTATCGGCAGCGACCTGCGCAGACGGACGAGTAAACAGTCCGGCATACGATATCTGCTCCTGCTCTTTACCGCCTCCACAGCTGCACCATAGGCGGGCGAGTACACTAGAAAGAGCCTAATATTTTACCGGGAAAGGAGAGGGTGTGTACCGTATTGCGCTTCTGAGCGATACCGCCGCGCAGGATATGATTCCCTCGCTGAGTCTACTCAGCCACAAGGTACACGTTTTCCCCCTCGACACCGCCCATACGGCTCTCGAAACCGAGACATTCGACCTGCTCATGGTCGATGCCCGCACCGCCCTCGTTAAAGCACGCCACTGCGCCCAGCTACTGCGCGCCGCCGGCGTACAGTTGCCGCTCATCGCACTCCTGAATGAAGGCGGCATGGCGGCGGTTGCAGCCTCCTGGCAGGTTGACGATATTGTTTCTGACCAGGCGTCCCCCTCCGAAATGGATGCGCGCCTGCGCCTCGCCATCAAGAGCGACGCAGCCGCAGAAGAAGAGAACTCCGAAGAGCGCATCGTGCGCGCGGGTAACCTCGTGATTGACACCCAGGCGTACTCAGCGCACCTCTCCGGCACCGCTCTGAACCTGACCTTCAAAGAGTTTGAACTGCTCAAGTTCATGGCTCAGCACCCCGGACGCGTCTTCTCCCGCGCCCAGCTGCTCTCCGAGGTGTGGGGTTACGACTCCTACTACGGCGGTACCCGCACCGTGGACGTGCACGTGCGTCGTCTGCGTTCCAAGCTCGGCACCGAATACGAGCAGATGATTTCGACCGTGCGTAACGTGGGGTATTCCTTCAACAGCACCCGCTAAATTTTGCGGCGCCAACCGCTATTTTGGTGTGCCCGTTCTTTAAGTAGCCTCGCCGCTAAGCCGAGTACCAGAATGCGTAAATGTTCCGGTTCTTGTCATATTCGCCCAGGACGGAGAACAAACTCTCCAAAGAGCAACTATCCCCGGTAGAGTTGAATGAGAAGGCTACGAAAGAAGGCGATGATGGTACACAACCAGACACCCGATTCCTCCACCCTGCCCGCTGAAAGCTCCCTTGTTTACGCGGAACCGCAGCTCACCGAAGAGCTGTTGGAACACTTCGATTCCTTCGCGCAGAAGGTTGCCAGCCATGACGGCGTCTCGGCATTCTCTGAGCAGACCCGCATTGAGCTGAGTAAGGCACTCCACGAAAGCACTCTGACCCCTCCGCGTTTCTTTGTCGCCGAGGATAACGGCGCCCTCGCTGCCGTGTTCGTGGCGCTCACCCCCGCCAACGACGAAGATACCGGCGTGATTGAGGCAGCCGTCGCCCCCGAATACCGCGGACAAGGCGTAGGTAGCGCATTCTTCGACCACGCCGTCCGCCAGCTGGGCGATGACGCGACCCGCTACCGCCTCTGGGTTCACGGTAGCGCCACCGACACCGGTATTGAAAGCCCCGCCCACGCGTTTGCAACCCTGCACGGTTTCGAGCCGGTGCGTGTGCTGTACAAGATGGTTCTGCCCCTGGACGCGCAGACCCGCGAAGAGCTTGTGGAACGCTCCGATGCGCGCACTCTGCCGGAGAACCTGCGCATGCGCACCTTCACCGGCGCGGACGAATTCCCCTGGCTGCGCGTGAACGCCGCCGCTTTTGCGCACCACCCGGAGCAGGGCAAGCTCACCCTTGCCGATTTGCGCGAGCGCACCGGCTCCCCCTGGTTCCGTCCCGAGGGTTTCTTCATCGCCTCCGAGGTGGATGATGACTCCGCCATTGCGGCGTTCACTTGGACGAAGATCCCGACCGGTCAGGAGCAGGGCGAGCTGTCCCCCTCCGGCGAGATTTATGTGGTGGGTGTGAGCCCGCAGGCGCAGGGAGGCGGCTTGGGTCGCACCCTCACTCTGCGCGCGCTGGCATACCTGGCGTGCGCTGAGGATGAGAACGGTGAGCCGCTGCGCGCCATCGACCTGTACGTGGACGCCGATAATGACGCCGCCTACGCCCTCTACACGTCCCTGGGCTTTGGCGTGGCGACGGTTGACCGCATGTACGCTCCCGCGCAGCAGGGTGAGCCTGCCGCCTAGTTTTCTGTGCGCCGTCTCCGGCGTGCTTCTTCACGACTTATCCCCGATCAGAAAGGCAAGTACAGTATGGTACCCGCCCCCAATGGCCTGAATAAGGCGCCTAAGCCCAAGCCGTCTGAGCCTGCGCCCATGACCGGTGTCATTCACATTGGCCACGATATTTCGAAGATTGAGCGCGCCGAATCTCGCGGTGACCGCATTGAGAAGGGCGAAAAGCGCTCCTACTTCAGCCTTGAAGAGGAGTTCGGTCCGGAGCGTTTCTTTGACCGTGAGAGCAGCTGGCTGGACTTCAACACCCGCGTGCTGGAGCTCGCGGAGGACCCGAACCTGTTCCTGCTGGAGCGTCTGAACTTCCTGGCGATTGTGGCATCTAACCTGGACGAGTTCTTCATGGTGCGTGTGGCGGGTCTGAAGCGTCGCATTGCGACCGGTCTGGCGGTTCCTTCGGCTGCCGGTCTGAGCCCCGAGGAGCAGATGGAAGAGATCGCTGAACGCGCTCACCAGCTGCAGGCTCGTCACGCTGATGTGTTCCACAACCAGGTGCTGCCGGCTCTGGAGGAGCAGAACATCCGTATCGTGGGTTGGAACGACCTGGATACGGACGCTAAGCAGCGTCTGCGTCAGGAGTTCATGCAGGACATCTTCCCGATTCTGACTCCGCTGGCGGTTGACCCGGCGCACCCCTTCCCGTACATTTCGGGTCTGTCGTTGAACCTTGCGGTGCTGGTGCGTAACCCGCAGACCGGCAAGGAGCTGTTCGCTCGCGTGAAGGTGCCCGATCAGCTGGACCGTATGGTCTCTGTGGATGGTTCGCGTGCCGCCAACACTGCGGGCCGCGAGAGCCGCTACATTGCGCTCGAAGACATCATTGCTGAACACCTGGATACCCTCTTCCCGGGTATGGAGGTTGTGGAGCACCACGTCTTCCGCGTGACCCGTAACGAGGACCTCGAGGTGGAAGAGGACGATGCAGAGAACCTGCTGAAGGCTCTGGAGAAGGAGCTTCTGCGCCGTCGTTTCGGTCCGCCGGTCCGCCTGGAGGTTGAGGACACCATCAACCCGACCATCCTGGATCTGCTGATTTCTGAGCTGAATATTGATGAGTCTGAGGTGTACCGCCTGCCGGCTCCGCTGGATCTGCGCGGTATGAGCGCGATTGTTCGTGCGAACCGCCCGGCGCTGCACTACCCCAAGCACATTGCGCACACTTCTCGTTGGCTCAACGCCACCGAGACGGCGAAGGCTGCGGACGTGTTCGCTGCCGCCCGCGACCACGACGTGCTACTGCACCACCCGTACGATTCCTTCGCGACCAGTGTGCAGGCGTTCCTGGCTCAGGCTGCCGCTGACCCGCGTGTTCAGGCGATTAAGCAGACCCTGTACCGCACCAGTGGCGACTCCCCCATCGTGGATGCGCTGATTGAGGCGGCTGAGGCTGGCAAGCAGGTTGTGGCGCTGGTCGAGATTAAGGCTCGCTTTGATGAGGAAGCCAACATCTCCTGGGCTCGTAAGCTGGAGCGCGCGGGCGTGCACGTGGTGTACGGCATCGTGGGTTTGAAGACTCACTGCAAGCTGTCGCTGGTGGTGCGCCGCGAGGGTAACCACCTGCGTCGTTACGCGCACATTGGTACCGGTAACTACCACCCGTCGACCGCTCGTTTCTACGAGGATTTGGGCATCATCACCTGCGATGAGCAGATTTGTGAGGATGTTTCCCGCCTGTTCAACCAGCTGTCTGGTTACGCGCCGAAGACCAACTACCAGTCGCTGCTGGTGGCGCCGCGTACTCTGCGTAGCGGCCTGATTGAGTGCATCGATCAGGAGATTGAGAACCACAAGGCGGGCCGTCCGGCGAAGATTCAGATTAAGTGCAATTCCATGGTTGATGAGGCCGTCATCGATTCGCTGTACCGTGCTTCGCAGGCTGGTGTGCCGGTGGATGTGGTGGTTCGCGGTATTTGCGCGCTGCGCCCGGGCGTTAGGGGTCTGAGCGAGAATATTCGCGTCCGTTCGGTGCTGGGCCGCTTCTTGGAGCACTCGCGCGTGTTTGCGTTTGAGAACGGTGGCGACCCGATTGTCTACATTGGCTCTGCCGATATGATGCACCGCAACCTGGACCGCCGCATTGAGGCTCTAGTACCGGTGAAGGATCCGCGCCATGTGAAGTACCTGCGTGACATGTTCACCATCTACATGAGCGATTCTTCGCGTACTTGGCACCTGGACTCTGAGGGTAACTGGACCCGCCACGACACCGATGATCAGGGCAACCCGCTGCAGGATGTGCAGTCGTACTACCTGAGCTCGCGTTCTCGTAAGAACGTGGTGGATAAGGTCTAAGGATTTACCGCTGACCTACCGGTGATTTCTGGTGGTGAACCCCGTCTGTTCTCGCGCTTTATGGCGTGGGGCAGGCGGGGTTTTCCGCGTGTCGTGCAAAAACGTGCGGTGGACTAGTGCACTTAGCGCAAAAGTGAACAACAGGTTACGTTGAGATTACAACTTGACCGTTCTCTCCCCTACAATTAGACGCGGAGCATGGTGCCCGTTGGCATTGTGCGCAGCCTAGCGAAGAGGATCAGAGAGAGATATGGCACCGCTGGATTCCCCCTCCATCTACTACTCGGCACGACGTTTTGATGCGGTCAACAGCATTGACCGCGCCCCCACAAACACTGCGGATATTGTTGCTTCTGGCGCACTGATTTGGCGCATGCGCGATGGTGCGCTTGAGGTCCTGATTATTCACCGCCCCCGCTACGATGACTGGTCCTGGCCTAAGGGCAAGCAGGATCCGGGCGAGTCCCTGGCGGAGACCGCTATTCGCGAGATCCGCGAAGAGGTCGGCCTGCAGGTTGTTTTGGGCGTGCCCCTGGCGGTGACGTCCTACCCGGTGGGTGGCCGCCCGAAGGATGTTTTCTATTGGGCTGCTGAGCTGCCCGATGGTGCCCGCGCCCTGGCTGATGAGGGTGAAGTGGATGAGCTGCGCTGGGTAACCACTGACGTGGCTCGCGCTCTGCTGACCAATCAGGATGACCTGGCGCCTCTGGAATCTCTGGAAGCCCTGGCTGAGGCGGATGCGCTGCGTACCCGCCCGATTCTCATTGCCCGCCACGCGAAGGCTAAGCCGCGTTCGAACTGGGCTGCCGCTGAGGATGACCGTCCGCTCGCGGCGACCGGCAAGCGTCAGGCGCTGGCTTCTAGCCGTCTCTTTGCGGCGTGGGCTCCGAGCCGCATTATTTCTTCCCCGTGGCTGCGTTGCGTTCAGACTGTGACCCCGTACTCGGTGGATTATGGTGTGTCGGTGAAGGAGAAGAAGTCCCTGTCTGAGGCGGGCGCTCAGCGTCACCCGGCGCGTATTGCCCGTACCGTGGCATCCCTGTTCGATAAGGATTCTTCCTCGCTGCTGTGCACGCACCGCCCAGTGCTACCTCGGGTGATGGATGTTCTGCGCGAGTACCTGTTTGAGGGTTCCGCGGAGGTTCTTCCGACCGAGAATCCGTACCTGGAGCCCGGCGATACCCTGGTTCTGCAGGTAACTGAGGGTGATGACCCGCGTATTGTCTCGGTGGAGCGTGTACGCGCTGCTCTGGACTAACACCCATATACTTTGATCTTCTAACGGCGAGCGCGCTGGGCTTTATGCTCAGCGCGTTTGCTCTACCTGCGCCCGTTCGAGAGTTTTACAATAGAGGGGCGGCTGATTGTGCCGCTTCTGACGCCTACTAACAGGATTCAAGGTTTTTCTTATGACTCATGCAATCCCCACCCCTTACGAAGATCTTCTGCGCGAAATCCTCGAGGAGAACAAGGACGCCATTGCGGCGGATGCGCAGCGTTCCGACCGTACCGGCACCGGTACCTTCGGCGTGTTTGGCCGTCAGATGCGTTTTGACCTGCGTGAGTCGTTCCCGCTGATTACCACCAAGCGCGTGCACTTCAAGTCCGTTGCCATTGAGCTGCTGTGGTTCTTGCGCGGTTCTTCGAATGTGCGCTGGTTGCAGGAGCGCGGCGTGACCATTTGGGATGAGTGGGCTGATGAGAACGGCGATTTGGGCCCGGTGTACGGCGTGCAGTGGCGTTCGTGGCCGACCCCCGATGGTGGCACGATTGACCAGATTGCGAAGGTTATCGAGTCGCTGAAGAATAACCCGAGCTCTCGCCGCCACATCGTTTCGGCGTGGAACCCCGCCGAGGTGGACAGCATGGCGCTTCCCCCCTGCCACGCACTCTTCCAGTTCTACGTGCACGAACGCGCGGACGGTGTGAAGGAGCTGTCCTGCCAGCTGTACCAGCGTAGCGCGGACATGTTCCTGGGTGTGCCCTTCAACATCGCCTCGTACGCGCTGCTGACCTACCTGATTGCGCAGGAGGTGGGCATGGAGCCGGGCGAGTTCATCTGGACCGGCGGCGACTGCCACATCTACTCAAACCACCTGGAGCAGGTGAAGAAGCAGCTGGGCTACGGCACCGATCCGGAGGGCAACCCCTACCCGCCGCGCGAACCGTACCCCTACCCGAAGCTGGTTATTAAGACCAAGAAGCCTTCTATTTTCGATTACGAGTATGAAGACTTTGAGCTGGTGGATTACAAGCACCACCCCGGTATTGCCGCCCCGATTGCGGTCTAACTGCAGGTTGTGAGGAGTCATGATGTATCGTCTGGGCGCTATTTGGACTCAAACTGATGCCGGCATCATTGGTCGTAACGGGGATATGCCCTGGTACGCTCCGGAAGATTTGGCGCATTTTAAGAAAGTGACGCTGGGTGCTCCGGTGATTATGGGTCGCCGCACCTGGGAGTCGATCCCGCCGCGTTTTCGCCCCCTGCCGGGCCGTACGAATATTGTGATTAGTCGGTCGGTGACCGAAGCGGAAGAACGCGATGGTGCGCTGTGGGTTCCTTCGCTGGATGCGGCGCTGTACGCGGCGCGTGACGCCGCGGGTGCAGCGGTCGAAGATATCCCCGCAGATACCGCCGAAGTTGATGCTTGGATTATTGGCGGCGGCTCCGTGTACGCGGAGGCGCTCTCCCGCACCGACCTGCCCGCCTTTGGTCGGGTAGAGACGGTGGAGCGTACCCTCTTCTACTGCCAGGAAGGTAACGAGATCACCGGCGATACGCGAGCGCCCGAACTGCAGCTTGCAGATTCTGCGGGTAACTGCGGGGGCAGCTCCCCGAACGGGTGCTGGCGGGTTACCTCCGAGAGTGCCTGGGAGAAGAGCGAGAAGGGCTACCTGCTCGATGAGTCGGGTACGAAGAACCCCATGTACTTCTCGTTCCAGCACCTGGAGCGTCTGTAGCTCTCGCACACGTGCCGGTACCGGGCCGTTCCGAATATCAAATTTTTTGTACGGTGTTAGTCCGCACCCGCCAGCCTGAGAGTACACTGGGAACCATGAACTTTAATCCCGGTGACTCTGTAGGTTTTGTTGGCTGGCGCGGCATGGTGGGCTCCGTCCTCATGAAGCGCATGGTTGAGGAAGGCGACTTCGAGGGCATTACCCCCGTCTTCTTCACCACCTCTAATGTTGGTGGCGCTGCGCCCACCTTCGACGGCGTGATTGAGCCGTCCGAGCTGAAGGACGCATACGACATTGATGAGCTGCGTAAGCACTCGATTATTGTGACCGCTCAGGGCGGTGGCTACACCGAGGCTGTGCACCCGAAGCTGCGTGCGGCTGGCTGGGACGGCCTGTGGATTGACGCCGCTTCCACCCTGCGCATGAACGATGACTCCATCATCGTGCTGGACCCCATCAACCGCGACGTCATCGACCGCGGCCTGGCATCCGGCGTGAAGGACTTCGTCGGCGGTAACTGCACCGTCTCCTGCCTGCTGATGGGTCTGGGCGGCCTCTTCAAGAACGACCTGGTCGAGTGGGCTACCTCCATGACTTACCAGGCAGCTTCCGGCGGCGGCGCCCGCCACATGCGCGAGGTGCTCACACAGTTCCGCGACCTGGGCAACGAGGTCTCCGAGGAGCTGAACGACCCCGCATCCGCAATTCTGGATATCGACCGCAAGGTTCTCGCGAAGCAGCGTTCCGGTGAGCTGGATTCCACCCAGTTCGGTGTGCCGCTCTCCGGCTCCCTGATTCCCTGGATTGACTCGGATCTGGGTAACGGCCAGTCCCGCGAGGAGTGGAAGGCTGAGGTTGAGACCAACAAGATCCTGGGCCGCTCCGAGGACGAGAAGATCACCATGGACGGTCTGTGCGTCCGTATCGCTGCGATGCGCTCGCACTCTCAGGCGCTGACCATCAAGCTCAAGAAGGACCTGCCGCTCGAGGAGATTGAGCGCATCATCGCTGAGGACAACCCCTGGGTTCGCTTCGTGCCGAACGAGCGTGAGGCTTCCATGGAGCAGCTGACCCCCGTGGCTGCTTCCGGTTCTCTGGAGATTCCGGTTGGTCGCGTGCGTAAGCTCGCGATGGGCCCCGAGTACATTAGCGCGTTCACCGTGGGTGACCAGCTGCTCTGGGGTGCTGCTGAGCCGATTCGCCGCATGCTGCAGATTGCTATTGGCAAGCTCTAAAGCTCACTGACAAGCTATAAGAAAAGCCCTCGCTACCGTTCTTTTCGGACGGGAGCGAGGGCTTTTTGTGTCTGCGTATAGCTTGTGCGGACCGGGTAAACGCGAGCTGGTTTAGCGCGATCTGGGTTAGCGCCGGTTTGCGGCGGCTGCCTTACGTTCTGCCTTGCGCGCGGCTTTGCGTTGCTTACGCTGCTGTCGCCAGGCGCGGTAGCGGTACCAGGCGGTGAGCACCACGTGCTTCATGAAAATATTGGCGCGGCGTGCCCAGGTGAATTCGGTACCCCAAATGCCCAGGCCGATAAAGATGAACAGCCAGCCGGGGCCGGGGGTGACGAGCATAATCAGCCCGGCGATAAAGCAGAAGGCGCCCACGCCGATGACGAGGGGCTTGTAGAGATGACGCATGACCGGATGCGCGTGCATGCGCTCCTTGCGGGCTTCGAGCCAGCGGTGAAAGCGGCTGGTCTCGCTTTCTTTGACTTCATCTTCAATGGTTTTCAGGGGTGGTCCTTCCAAACGTGCCGTAGGTGAGTTTCACCGGGCGGCGGTGGTTAGAGAATAGCATTCACTGCTGGATGGCGGCTGTGAAAGATTTCTTCATGTATGAGATTTTTCGTCATCTTCAAAATTTTTTCGTTTCAATAGTGTTCAAGTCGAAAGTACCTTTATACACTGTAAAGGACCAATTCACCCGGCACTATGCCTAAACACTAAGGAAGCGACCCACCACCGTGTCCTCCTCACGTCCCGCATCGACGGACTCACCCCGCACCAACGTTGCTGCGCCCGCTGGCACCTCTACGCCCGATACTGAACGCAACGCCGCACCGACTCTCAACGAACGCCTCGAAAACCTGCCCTTCACCCGCGCCCACGGCAAGCTCCTGGGCATCTCGGGTCTCGGCTGGGCCCTGGACGCCATGGACGTCGGCCTCATCTCCTTCGTCATGGCGGCCCTCATCAAGGAATGGCAGCTCAGCCCCACCGAAGCCTCCTGGCTCGGCTCCATCGGATTCGTCGGCATGGCGCTCGGCGCAACCTTCGGTGGTCTACTCGCCGATAAGCTCGGCCGCCGCTACATCTTCGCCCTCACCCTGCTGGTGTACGGTCTGGCGACCGGCGCCTCCGCCCTGGCAACCTCCCTGGGAGTGCTGCTCGTCTTCCGTTTCCTGGTCGGTTTGGGCCTGGGAGCGGAACTTCCCGTGGCATCCACCCTGATTTCTGAGTTCTCGCCTCGCGCTATTCGCGGCCGCGTCGTGGTCGCCCTGGAGGCTTTCTGGGCTCTGGGCTGGATCCTCGCCGCTCTCATCGGCACCTTCATCGTTCCGCAGGCGAACGGCTGGCGCTGGGCACTTGCCATCGGTCTGATTCCCGCCATCTACTCGCTCGTGATCCGCATGGGAACCCCGGAGTCGGTGCGTTTCCTGGAGTCGGTCGGCAAGCACGATCAGGCACGCCAGGTGGTCGAACGTTTCGAGGCATCCCCCGCGCTCTTCTCCCGAACCGACAAGAAGCAGACCGAAGACGCTTCCGCACACGGCGCGGCAGAAAGCACCGACAACGCAGAATCCGCGAAGATCCACTCCATCTGGGCTGCCGGTCAGCGCCGCAAGACCATCGCCCTGTGCGTCATCTGGTTCTGCATCAACCTCTCCTACTACGGCGCGTTCATCTGGATTCCGGCGCTGCTGAACGCCCAGGGATTCAGCCTCGTGAAGTCCTTCGCGTTCACGCTCATCATGACCCTCGCCCAGCTGCCCGGCTACGCGGTCGCCGCCTACCTCATCGAAAAGTGGGGTCGACGCGCAACCCTGGCGGCCTTCCTGCTCGGCTCCGCGCTGGCGGCGGCTGGCTACGGTATGGCGCACGCCGAGGTATTCATTATCCTCGCCGGCTGCATGCTCTCCTTCTTCAACCTCGGTGCGTGGGGTGCCCTCTACGCCCTGAGCCCGGAGATCTTCCCGACCCACCTGCGCGGAACCGGCACCGGTGCCGCCGCCGGTATTGGTCGTATCGCCTCCATCGCGGCACCGCTCATTGTGCCGCCGCTGGTCGCATTCGGTGGAACCCCGCTGCTCTTTACGCTCTTCTCCACCGCGTTCCTGGTAGCGGCAACCACCGTGTTCCTGTTGCCTGAACGCCGCGGCGAATCTCTCTAACGAGTCGCCCACCCTACACGATGAGCTGTCCCTTCTGAACGCTCTTTCCGAGTAGCCAGAAGGGACAGCTCATTTGTCATTTAAGCCCTCTAACCATGCACCACAACCTCAAACTATGAGAGGATACGTTCTATGCTCGATTCCTTCCTCTCCAACCTCTACCGCACAGAGTTCAGCCCCTGGCCCGTGAGCGAACACTACGCTGCCGAACGCGCCGGCGGCGTGCCCGAAGCCATGCTGCTGCCGGGCGAACTCACCGTGCACCGTGGCGACGGGGCAAAAATGAGCTACTACCTGGACTGGCCCGAGGAATTCAACGAATACACCCGCGCGATTACCCTGCGCCCGCGCACCAAAAACGGCTACCCGCAGGACTTTACGCTCAGCGTCGCCGTACGCGACGGCCAGGCTGTCTTTACCGCAACCGCCCTCAGCTTCTGGGAGCAGCGCGACGGCCGCCCCTACGACCGCGAGCCCATCGCCCGCGGCTACGTGGATGTCGCCTCCTACGAATCCTGCGAGGAATACGCAGGCAATTCCGCCGCGCCCGCCCTCATCGGCTGGGACATCGCAGACCTCTACCCGGCACGCATGGCGCTTATCCACGCCCTCTGCGAAGGAATCGCCAGCAGTATCACGATGGGCGCCCGAATCCTCGCGGACGGGCAGGTACAGGTAGACCACAAGGACGGGGACCTACTCGCCCTACATGTGAACGCGGTCAGCACCGTAGGCGGCATGGTCCGCGCCCTCATCATCGAGCAGGACCGCGTGCCCGGCAGCGTATCTACCGGCGCCTCCGAGCGCACCGACCTGCAGGCACGCGCCTACTACGCCAACGTGCTCTCCCCCGTTCCCGGCGAGTTCGGCAACCTTGTCTGGTCCCACAGCGAGGACGCGGAATACTACCCGTACCGGCCCACGCGCCATAAGCCGATTTTCCACGCCCCCAGCCCGCCGCAGAAGCTTCCCCTAGCGGTTCAGGTGTTGATGGAGCACCTACCCGCCGCTCCCCTGGCAGCAACGCGCACAGCGCCCAAGCGCAGGCCGTACCTGCCGGGGCAGGCGCGCCTCTCCTCGCCTCGCCACTAGCTCAGCGGGTCAATACAACGGTCAACACAACGCTTCGGGCGGTCTCCCGAAGCGTTTGTTGTATCTGCCCTCGCAGTTGGGAGGGTGCTTAGATTTCGCCGTTGACCACGACAGGCTCAGGAACCAGGGTCACGCCAAAACGTTCACGCACGCCGTCGCGCACAGCGCGGGCAATAGCGAAGATATCCTCAGCGGATGCGCCACCGCGGTTCGTAATCGCCAGGGTGTGTTTGGTCGACAGGCTCGCACGACCCTGAGCGATCTCGCGGGACTCACCCTCCAGACCGAAGCCCTTATCGAAACCTGCATGCTGAATCAGCCAAGCAGCCGAGAGCTTCACGTGATCGGGGTCCTCGACACCCGCGGTGAACGGGGAAGTCTTCACGACCACCGGGAAGTTCGGGGCGCCCTCGGGCAGAGACTCCAGGGTAGAACGCGGAACAATCGGGTTGGTGAAGAAGGAACCGGTAGAGAAAGTGTCACGGTCCTCGGGGTTGAGCACCATGCCCTTGGAGCCGCGCAGCTCCAGCACCTTCTGGCGCACCAGGGCGGATTCGGCGCGCTGACCGGGCTCAACACCCAGGCTCCTCGCCAGCTCAGCGTAACGAATCGGGGAGGACAGGCTACCGAGGGTGAACTGGAAATCAACGGTCAGCACCACGTAGCGGGGCGAGCCGTTGACGGTTGCGCGCTTGAGTACCGAGTCGCGGTAGCCGAAGCGCAGGTCTGCGCTCGCGAAGGTCTTCTGAGTGTTCTTTTCGCGGTCCCAGGTGCGTACGGAGGCGATGAACTCGCCCACCTCAACGCCGTATGCGCCGACGTTCTGCACGGGGGTTGCACCCACGGTGCCGGGAATGCCGGAGAGAGCCGCGGGGCCGACCCATTCATTCTCGATGCTGAGCTTCACGAAGTCGTCCCAGATGGTGCCTGCCTGCACGCGCACGTTCGCGCCGCCGCATGCGGGGATGGGCAGAACCTCTACGCCTTCGGAGGCGATGTGCACGACGGTTCCGTTGAAGCCTTCGTCGGAAACCAGCAGGTTGGAGCCGCCGCCCACGATGAGGACGGGTTCGCCTGCGGCGTCTGCAGCGGAGACTGCTTCGATAATTTCTGCTTCGGAGGTGGCGCGGACGTAGGTCTTAGCGGGGCCGCCTACCTGGGCGGTGGTCAGTTCGCTCAACAGCTTTTCAGTCATAGGTTAAGAATACCGGTCGTTGTGCGGGGTCAATACCCACCACACGTTAAAGTCACGAAAACCTTATGGTGATTTTGCCTTCATTTTCCGGTGCGCCTCCCACAAAGAAAAAGCGCCACCGCCCCACTACCACACATGCAGCCGAGCGCGCAGCCGGGCGCGCAAAAGCCCCGGCACCACCGCATCGGATAGCGCCGAGGCTTTCACACATTATCTAGACGCACAGAAAATCTATGCCGAGAAACGAACCACAGCCTGGCTCTTCATCAGAACCTTCTGTTCCTTGCCTTCCTCATCACGGGCGGTGACGGTCAGGTCGATGCGGGCGGTGCGCTCCTCCTCGTTCAAGGCACCCACCTTACCGCTGATGGTCAGGGCGTTCGTGGGGGTGTCGGGGTTTTCGCCGCCAGGTGCATCTGCCACGGGAACGGGCTTGGTAAATCGAGTCTGGTAGTCCACAATCGCGCCGGGGTCGCCCACCCAGTCGCTCACGAGCTGCACGGCGGTACCCATGGTCAGCATGCCGTGAGCAATCACGCCGGACAGGCCCACAGACTGGGCGAAACGCTCGTTCCAGTGAATCGGGTTGAAGTCACCGGATGCACCAGCGTAACGCACCAGCGAAGCGCGGGAGAGCTCCACGGTACGCGAACCGATGTCCTGGCCCTTTTCAAGATCTTCGAAACACACCATTAGTTTTCCTCCTCAGCACGAACCAGCAGGGAAGAGATGCAGGTGGTGACCGGCTCGCCCTGCGCGTCAACGATTTCTTCGCGGGTGGTCAGCATTGCGCCGGCGCCCATGACGCGCACGGAGTCCACGTGAACTTCGGTGCGCAGCTCATCACCGGCAACGATGGGGCGGTGGTGGGTGAAGCGCTGGTCGGCGTGCACCACGCGGGAGAAATCAATACCGGCGGAATCGTCGTTGATGAGTGCCGCGTCGGCTGCCTGCGCCAAGATAATGGCGAAGGTCGGCGGGGCAATCACATCTGCGTACCCTGCCGCGCGGGCTGCCTCAACGTCGTGGTGGAGGGGGTTTTCTGCATGAACTGCTCGGGCAAATTCGCGGATCTTTTCACGACCGACAACGTAGGTGTTCTCGGACGGGTAGACCCTGCCCACAATCTCAGGGTTAATGCTCATGGTTTCAGTCTACCGCTCTTGTGCACAGTGTTCAGCTCGAACGCACAGAGTGGACAGACCACTGTGCAAGTAACCGGCATGCAGGCAACCAGCATGCAGGTATGCAGTATCTTCGTTGCATTTTTTACCTGCTAGCGAAGGCCCCTACCCATCCAGCCCAAGCAGGCGTAGTCTGAACGGGTACTCGCAATCTATCAAGAAGGAAAAGTTGTGTCTTCCAGCGTAAAAATTTCGGTGCTTGACCTGATGCCGCATCGACCCGATCAGCGTCAGCACCAGACCATGCTCAACACCATCGATGCCGCCCGTGCGGCTGAATCCTTCGGCTACGAGCGTTTCTGGGTGGCTGAGCACCACAATGCCAGCTCCCTGCTGTCCTCGGCGACCGTCGTGGTCATGGCGGAGATTGCCGCCGCAACCGAGCGTATTCGCGTGGGTTCGGGTGGCATTATGCTCCCCAACCACGCACCCTACGTGGTGGCGGAGCAGTTCGGTACCCTCAACGCGTTCCACCCCGGTCGTATTGACCTGGGTGTGGGCCGTGCGCCCGGCACCGACCCGATGACCGCCGCCGCTCTGCGCCGCGACGATTCTGCCGCCATGAGCTTCCCCGCCGAGGTGCAGCAGCTGCAGCGTTTCCTGGGCGAGCCCTCCCCCATGCACCGCGTGCACGCCATTCCCGGCCAGGGCTCGAAGGTACCTATGTACATTCTGGGTTCTTCCCTGTTCGGTGCGCAGCTTGCCGCACAGCTGGGCCTGCCCTACGCATTCGCTTCGCATTTTGCGCCCGCGATGCTGCAGGAGGCGGTAGACACCTACCGCGCGAACTTCAAGCCCTCGGAGCATCTGGAGCAGCCCTACGTCATGGTGGGTGCGACCGCAATGCTCGCCGATACCGACGAGCGGGCACGCTACCTGTACACGACCCAGCAGCAGCATTTCCTGGGCGTGGTGCGCGGCAATCTGTCGTTCGCACCTCCCGTGGAAGATATGGATGCTGTCTGGACCGACGCGGAGAAGATGCACATTGAACGCATGACCGCCGAGGCAATCGTGGGCTCCCCCGCCACCGCGCAGGCTCGTATTGAGGACCTGGTGGCGCGCACGGGTGCTGACGAGCTCATTGTCATGACCGAGGCGTGGGAGCACGAGGACCGTCTGCGCTCCTACGAGCTGCTGTCCCAGCTGCCGGTGGTGCGTCGCGCCTCCTAAGGCTTTGATCAGAGCCTAAAGACGAAGCCCCCGAGTTTTTCTCGGGGGCTTTACTGTACCCGGCTTGCTCTATCCGGTATCGAGCCCGTGCGCCGGGTGCCTGCAGACCGGGTTTTAGGCACACAATTAGGGCAACAAAAAAGCCTGCCTCCGAAGAGACAGGCTTATCTGAGCCCCGACCGGGAATCGATCCCGGGACCTCCATCTTACCAAGATGGCGCTCTACCACTGAGCTATCGGGGCGTAGCGGTGGACGGGCTCGATCCGTCGACCTCACGATTATGAGTCGTGCGCTCTAACCAGCTGAGCTACACCGCCACATCATTAATACGTGCTCTCGCATGAATTAATGAGAGAGCCCCGACCGGGAATCGATCCCGGGACCTCCATCTTACCAAGATGGCGCTCTACCACTGAGCTATCGGGGCAACAGGTAAAACTATACAGGTCTTCACGAATGCTCGCAAGCGGAAAAGCTATGGCATACGCCACATTTATACCTGATTGCTCTTCACGCTGCCACCTAACAGCCCAACATTGCCCCGGCACCATCGCATTGACCAGGCGCCACCGCAACAGCTAATGCAAACGCATCAACACACAAATACATAAAGACCGGCAGGAGAGCTCATCACTCCCCTGCCAGTCTTTGAATCATATGCGGATGACAAGGCTACTAGACAAGGCTGCTAGCCGATAGCCTCAGCAAGCCCCTCATACCGCTGATCCGGGCTTGGCCGAAATCTTAGTAGCGCTTGCCGCGGCCGCCGAAGTCGCGGCCACCGTCGCGGTTACCGCGGTAGCCGCCATCGCGGCGGTTATCGCGGCCACCGAAGTCGCGGCCACCATCACGGTTGCCACGGTAGCCACCCTCGCGGCGGTTATCACGGCCGCCGAAGTCGCGGCCGCCAAAGTCACGGTCATTGCGCTTGCCACCGAAGTCACGGCCGCCGCGCTTGAAGTCGCGGTCACCGCCGAAGTCACGGCCACCGTCACGGTTACCGCGGTAGCCACCCTCGCGGCGACCACCTTCACGACGACCACCCTCGCGGCGATCGAAGTCGCGGAAACCGCCCTCACGACGGCCACCACCGAAGCCGCGGCCACCGCCGCCCTTGGGACCATTGTCCTTGCGGATGTTGATGAACTCGCCAGCGATCTTGGTGTCGCGCAGGCGATCGAAGAAGTCGCGGGGCAGGTCCTCGGGCAGGCCAACAATGGTGAAGTGCTGGCGAATGTCGATGGAGCCAATCTGGGAGCCCTTAATGCCACCCTCGTTAGCCAGTGCACCCACAATAGCGCCTGCGGTCACGCGGGAGGAACGGCCAACGTTCAGCTTGTAGTTGACCATGCCCTCGTCGTTATGCGCGCGCTTTGCCTTGCGGCCGCCGCGATCCGAATCATCGTCGGAGAAGGGGCGAGACTTGTTGGCGATATCTTCGCTCTCATCGAGGAAGAAGGGACGACCCTGCTGGGCGATAACAGCCAGTGCAGCTGCAATGTCCTCAGCGGTGGTGTCGTGCTCGTTCTCGTAGTCCTCGATAATCTGGCGGAAGAAGCTCAGGTCCTCAGATTCGATGGTTTCGGTAATCTGCTGTGCGAAGCGCTGCTTACGGGTCTCGTTCACTGCCTCTGCAGTGGGCATGTGCATCGGCTCGACCTTCTGGCGGGTTGCCTTCTCGATCTGACGCAGCATGTACTTCTCACGCGGGGTGACGAAGAGGATTGCGGCACCTTCGCGACCTGCACGGCCGGTACGACCGATGCGGTGAACGTAGGACTCGGTGTCGTGGGGGATGTCGTAGTTGACGACCAGGGAGATGCGCTCAACGTCCAGACCGCGTGCCGCCACGTCGGTTGCCACGAGGATGTCGATGCGGCCGTCACGCAGGGCGTCAACGGTGCGCTCACGCAGCTGCTGGGGGATGTCACCGTTAATCGCTGCCGCCGCGAAACCGCGTGCCTTCAGCTTGTCGGCAACTTCCTCAGTTTCCTTCTTGGTGCGCACGAAGACGATGATACCGTCGTAGTTTTCAACCTCGAGCACGCGGGTCATTGCGTCCAGCTTGTGGGAGTGCATGACCTGCATGTAGCGCTGGGTAATGTTTGCGCTGGTGGTGGTCTTAGCCTTGACGCGAACCTCAACGGGGTCGTTCAGGTACTGCTGAGCGATCTTGCGGATCGAGTTGGGCATGGTCGCGGAGAAGAGCGCAACCTGCTTGCTGTCGGGGGTACCTTCGAGAATCTTTTCCACGTCTTCAGCGAAGCCCATGCGCAGCATTTCGTCTGCCTCATCGAGTACCAGGTACTGCAGGTTGGACAGGTCCAGGGAGCCCTTTTCCAGGTGGTCAATCACGCGGCCGGGGGTACCGACGACGACCTGCGCACCGCGGCGCAGACCGGCCAGCTGCGGGCCGTAGGGGGAGCCACCGTAGATGGGCAGGACGGTGAAGTCCTCCATGTGGGTTGCGTAGGAGGAGAAGGCTTCTGCAACCTGCAGAGCCAGCTCGCGGGTGGGTGCCAGGACCAGGACCTGGGTGTCGCGGGAGACGCCGTTGATGTCGGCGAGTTCAGCCATGCGGGACAGTGCCGGCAGCGCGAATGCTGCGGTCTTACCGGTACCGGTCTGTGCCAGACCGACCACATCGCGGCCCTCAAGCAGCAGGGGGATGGTCTGTTCCTGGATGGGGGACGGCTTCTCGTAGCCTACCTCTTCCAGGGCTGCCAGGACGCGAGCGTCCAGGCCCAGGTCGGTGAAGCGTACGCCTTCTTCTTCAGCCTTCTCGGCGGTTTCTTCTGCTTCTACAGCAGGGCTCTCAACGATATTCTCTGCGGTGTTCTCGGTGATGTTCTCAGTGGTCACAGCGGTCTCTGCCTCGGCGTTCAGTTCGGCCGGGGTAGCAGTATTCTCAGTCAATTTTTCCTCTATACGGTAGGGGTGGATAGCGCACGCTTTTCGGCGCTTACCGGGTGTCCCCTTCACGGCCCAGCCACACATCATCCCCTGGGGAGTAGAGCGTCCAGGGGTCCTCCGTTACCGGCGCATTCTGCAGAGGTGTTCTGCGGATGCTGCGGGTAGCGGCTCTTTGCTGGGGGTGGTCTTGAATTTCTCGGCACATTATCCGCACGCCTGTTCGTGCTCTACGCTCGGCGCGCAGTAGTCCCTGTGATTCAGGGGTGTACAGGGTGGGTAATGCTCACATGCAATGTCACGTATTCCTGGTGGTTTGCCTTCCCGCTCTACGGCGGTGGTGTGTCTGTTACAGCAGACGCAGCAAAGACGCTGGACCAGAGATCGTTAAGAGAAGCCCGCGTGTACGGTGTGAACCGCAAGTTTATGGGGCGTATCAATCGGTGATGGTGAGTACGGCGCACCTACAATTCCAGCACCACCTTGGGTGCCGGGTGCGCACAAGACCTTCATCGGGGGTTCCCGTGTTCTATCCAGTGTACAGTAGGGTGCCCACCTAGGCTATAAAAAGGTGCTTAAAACCTCATCTCTTAACGGCGAGCGCCCACCCCAGCGATTGCGGGGTGGGCGCTCATTAAGATGCTGAGCCGAGGGGCTAGGAGGGGCTAGTCGACCCGTCGCACAATATCAATCGTGCCGACGGTCGCGTACTTCGCGTAGGAGTGGCCGTAGCGGTCAGCCGCGTACTGTGCGGCGTTGGTCGGCGGGTTGCCACCCCAGGAGTTACTCTTACGGTCAATGACCACGTAGTCGGGTGCGGGTTCACCGGTGTGACCGATCCAGTAGACGGTACGACCGGGAATCAGCTGGGTCAGAATCGACAAGTCAGATGCGACCGTCACCCCTTCGGGTACCTTCTTCACGGCGTCCTGTTTCATCTGGTCGGTCGTAGTCAGCGCGGAGGCGGTGAACTGCGCATTACCCAGGGATGCGAGGGGCTGCTGGGAGCCGGGCACGAAAATCGGGGATGCGGCAAGGAAGAGCGCCACGGCGGGTAGAGCCCATGCCGGCATGCGGCGTGCCAGGGCGGTCAGACGGCCGGGCTCAGTGTTGCTCTGAGGTTCCTCGGTGGAGGCGCTATCGGCGACTCGCGCACCCAAACGCACGGGAATCGCTGCGGGAACCACGCCGTAGCGTATCCGCATGACAGCGTCGAGCAGGGCGAGGAAGACGATGGGCATGAGCACGAGCGAGTAGTGCCAGGTGCTTGCCCAGTAGGATTCCATGGTGGAGAGCAGGCGCCATGCAAGGGTCGGCAGAGCAATTGCCGCCAGAGGAGAAATCACCCAGAGGACCGCTCCGGTAATGAGCAGCAGGCCGAGGGTTGCCAGCTTAGTGTTATTGCTGAGCATCTGCAGTGCCGAGCCGAAGGGGTCCCCCAGGGCTGCGGAGAAGTTCACCTTGTCGGCGTAGTCGAAGTTTCCGCCGCTGTTGAAGTAGGGCAGGATCACGTAGATAGCGACGGCGGACCAGAAGACGCCCCAAATCATGACCATGGTGGATTCGGCGACGGCGGGGGTGCGCGCCCAGGAGGAGTAGAGCTGCTGCATGCGGGTCCGCATGGGGGCGGGAGTGCCGGCGGAGAGGCGCGGCATCAGAATGTCTACGGCGGTGCTCAGCCAGCCGGTGCGGATAAAGATCATGAGGCCGATGGCTGCGACAGTAATGCCCATATCTTCTTTGACGAAAGCAATGGGTAGAGACCACCAGCAGGCGTAGGCGAGGTAGCGTGCGCGTTCGGTGCCGCTCACTCGTGAGGCGAGTACCAGGTAGCCGAGGCTCATGGCGAGTAGCGGCACGGCGAAGGCTACTTCATGGAATTGGGCGGCGATAGCTTGCTGAACGCCGAAGCTGAGGGCGAATCCGGCGCCGAGCAGCAGACCGGTGATGGTCGGGATAACGCCCTGAAGTTTTACGGATTGAACGTTCTGCGCGTCTTCAGTTTTCTGTGCATCTTCAGTTTTTTGGGCGAGCGCAAAGGCACGCTGAGTGAAGCGCACAATGGCGAAGCTTGCGAAGGCAATCAGGGCGTTCTGCACCACCAGCAGGGTGGTCGGCGAGGGGAACACCGCGTAGATGGGCCCCAGGAGCACCAGAATCGGGTGGAAGTGGTCACCCCAGAGGTTAAAGTCGGGCCCCTTAATGGGCACGATGGGCACGGAGAAGTGCGAGTATGCCTGCGCCATCTGGGTGAAAATCGCCAGGTCCCAGGAGGGCGTAATCCAGTGCTTCACCTGCTGCAGCGAGTAGTAGGTGTACAACGCCATGACGGCGGCGGCAAGCAGCAGGCCGGGTAGTAGTTCGAGGGGGCGGATGCTCTTGACGCGCTCAATAAGGGACTGACGCGGCTGTTTCTTGGCGCGCTGAGTACGGCCCGCGCTGGTGTCGGTGCTGTTCTTCTGTTCAGGTGCGTCAGTATTCGAGGATGCTTCGTGTGCTTCCGCTGCCATAGGCGTCCTTCTCTCGGGGTGTGTGTCCGGGCTACAGGCGCCCACAGAGCGGGTGGAACGCATCGCCTTTGTCGTTGCCGGTGGCGGAGTTTGCGTTCGTTCTCGCTCTACCCTTTAGGGTATCGCATTAGCGCTGTGCCTGCCCTTCCTGCGCTTTTTGTATCTTGTCCCTCAAATATCTGCCCCGGATGTTGTTGCCCGGTTTGGGCGCATAGACTGGTGTGGTGAGTACGTTTCCTTCCTCAGCCCCCGATGGTGTCACCCCTAACTGTGCGGCCCTTGACAGCCACCCGGTAGCGGGTGCTCGGCGCATCCGGCATCCTTTAGCGGCAGCTGGTGTGCCCTATGCGCCAGCGCTTGCGGATGTTCTTCACGAACCGCGCGTTCAGGGTCGTACTCTCTCCCCCGCTGTTTCGTCTCTTCCGGGCGCTCTGAGTGCGGAGGTGTGCGAGGTTGTGATTGAGCCGCATGTTCCGCTGCAGTTGGCGCAGACCCTGGGGTCGCTACGCCGCGGCGCTCAGGATCTTTCGTATCGTGCGCTGAGCCGCACGGATGGTGCCGAGAAAATCTGGTTGACGGCTCGCACGCCGTTTCACGAGTTCCCTGCGGTGCTGTACGTTGAACGAGTTGCGGAGACTGCTACGCTTCCAACGTCTCTCCCCGCTCTTCACCGTCTGCTGATGCGCCCGGTGCGTATTCGTATCTGGGTTTCTTATAGTGCCGCAGATCAGCAGATGCAGGCGCGAGCCGACCTTCAGGCGCTAGCGCAGGAAATGACGTACTGGCTGGGTCTGCACGACCCCGCCGAGCAGTTCGGCGCTCTGTCTTCTTTTGAGTCTCTTCCGCCGCGTGTTCAGCAGGCGTGGCGGCAGAATCCGGGGCTCCGCCTCAGCGCCTCGGGGCAGCTGGACCGGCAGATGCTCAACGCCATTGTGGAGCAGCGCATCACCCAGACCGAAGCGTTCAGGACCTTAGGTTGGGTTCTGCGAAAGTACGGCTCCCCAGCCCCTTCGACCGGGTTGGGGCATCAGCCGGAGGGGATGCGCGTCTACCCGAGCGCCCGGACCCTGGCGACGATTCCGACCTGGGATTGGCATCGGGCTGGCGTTGATAAAAGCCGCTACGATGCCGTGTACGCTTACGCTCGTTCCGCAGAGTCTCTAAAAAACATTGCGGCAGAAGGCGACGTCGCACTTCTGGCGCGGAGCCTGCACGCTGTGCGCGGCGTGGGCCCGTGGAGTATTTCCGAGGCTCTGCAACGCGTGTGCGGGCACCCGGACGCCATCAGCGTGGGCGACTACCATCTGGCGCACGCGGTCGGTGAGATATTCACAGGTCAACGCACCGATGACGCGGGAATGCTCGCCCTACTGGCGCCCTACAGCCCGCATCGGCAGCGTCTGGTGCGGCTCATGCACGCTTCGGGCTTCTCAAAGCAGCGCTACGGGGCGCGCATGAGCATTGAGGATTACCGCGACCGCTAACGCTCCTGCACCCTCACGAGGTTAAAAGGGGACGGGGCGCACCTGCCGGTTGTGCCGGCGGGTGCGCCCCGTTCAAGCTCTTTTGTGGTGGTGAGCTTACTTCTTCTCTGCAGAGCCCTCTGCTGCTGCAATCTCTGCACGGACCTTGTCCATGTCGAGCTCGCGGATCGAAGCGATTACGGTCTCCAGCTGGTCTTCGCGCAGTGCGCCAGCCTGCTGGTAAACCAGGATACCGCCACGGAAGCCCATGATGGTGGGGATGGAGGTGATGCCTGCTGCCTGAGCGAGCTGGCCCTGGTCCTCGGTGTCGACCTTGCCGAAAACAATGTCGCTGTGCTTCTCCGAAGCTGCCTCGTAAACGGGGGAGAACTGCTTGCAGGGACCGCACCAATCTGCCCAGAAGTCCAGGAAGACGATGTCATTGCTCTCGACGGTAGCAGTCAGGTTCTGCTGAGTAATTTCAATAGTAGCCATGAGATAAAGCTACACCCTCAAGACCCCAATCGCGAATTGTTCGCCCTGGGATTCAAACATTGTGAAAGATATGACATCTTGCCGTCATAGTTGGTTCTTTCTGCGGCAAGTTCCGCCTAGTTTTAAGCGTGTCGCGGACACTCTGGCGAATATCCCTGAAGCTGATAGTGGAGGCGCCCGACCCGGCAGGCGAAAGCCCCTTGGTCGTCCCCTACAGCCTCCTTACGAAAATCCCGACGCGGGCATCGGGAAAATACGGGCGCAACCGTAGAAGGTAGCTACGGTGGAAGACCACTGCGGGATCCACCTCGAAACTGGTTTTAGATACACAAAAGCCCGGTTACTTTCGTAACCGGGCTATTTGTGGCAGGTGAGGGATTCGAACCCCCGTAGGCAGTGCCAGCTGATTTACAGTCAGCCCCCTTTGGCCGCTCGGGTAACCTGCCGCCTAGCTAGGTGCTAGTTGCTCGCTCAAGCGAACAGAGACTACTCTACAGCAGTTTTAGGGACTTGTACACTTCACATAGGGTTTTGTGACGAAGGTTATATATCTGGTTGTATTTATCGCAACCCGCGCCCTCACCCTATAAGTAAAGCTGTGAAAAGCCACCGCCTACAGCAGTTTTAGAAGGAGCGGGAAGGAGTATCGCCATCCTGCTCAAGCAGAAGCACAATCTCCAGGTGCTCCAGGTAGCGGCGCGCCTGCTCCACAGTACACATGTCACCGGCAATCTCACGTTCCAGGTCACGGCGAACACCGCGGAAACGCGCCACCAGCGAAGGCTCCGTCAGAGTAATACCAATGCCGTCAAAGGGAGAAGGCTCAGCATCTTCCTCATGCAGGTCAAGCTGAATATCGTGACTGTCAGATTCGTTGAGACGCTCCGCCTCAGGAATACCCTCGGGCTCAGCACCCAAAGAGGTATGCAGGTCGATGAAAAGGAGGGTCTGCAGGTCGCGAGCTTCCTCGCTCGTGCGCAGGTCCGTTGCGGACAGGTTAGGAGTGGTCATATTTCTATTGTCCTCTTTTTAGGTTAGTAACGCCTGTAAAACAGGCCCGTTATTCTGGTAGTTAGCTGTGAACAAGAGCCCCGACCCGGTAGGCTAGTACTAACCGGTGCCAGTAGCACCTCATTCACGAAAGGAAAGCCCATGGCTAGCGAATCGTCATTCGACATTGTGTCCAAGGTGGACAAGCAGGAAGTTTCCAACGCACTGCACCAGGCGCAGAAGGAAATCTCCCAGCGTTACGACTTCCGCGGCGTTGGTGCAGAAATCGACTACTCCGGCGACAAGATTCTCATCAAGGCAAACGCCGAGGAGCGCGCCCTGGCAGTGCTCGACGTTTTCCAATCCAAGCTGGTCAAGCGCGGCATCTCCCTGAAGTCCCTGGACTCCGGCAAGCCCTACGCATCCGGCAAGGAAACCCGCATCGAGTGTTCCATTAAGGAAGGCATCGCGCAGGATCAGGCGAAGAAGATCTCCAAGATGATCCGCGAAGAGGGCCCCAAGGGCGTGAAGGCGAACATCCAGGGCGATGAGCTGCGCGTCTCCTCCAAGTCCCGCGATGACCTGCAGGAAGTCATTGCAATGCTCAAGTCCGCCGACCTTGAGGTTGACCTGCAGTTCGTCAACTACCGCTAAGCTCCGGCGAGGCATTCCCCTCCTCCCCCGCCCAGCACTGGGTGAGGGGAGAGGGCTAGAAGCCGAAACGTAAAAAACCTCGGGGTGGCTACTTCCACAGTAGCCACCCCGAGGATTTTTGTCTGCCGACCCGTCATCGCGGGTCACAATCGTCACCCCGGGTCATATTTCATGCAACGCCATATTCATGCAGCGCAATACTTCACACAGCGCCACATGCGCGCCCGAATGGTTCAGCCGAGAAAAGGCCTAGTACTGACCCATCTCACGAGCCTGCTGCTGCAGACGCGCAATACGCTGATCCATCGGCGGGTGAGTAGAGAGCATATCCTTCAGCGAACCGAAGGGATTCGCAATCATCATGGCGCTCGCCGCCTCAGCGTTGCGGTTGTTCGGGTCCATCGGGTACATGGACACGCCACTCTCCAGCTTGTGCAGTGCCGAAGCCAGAGCCAGCGGGTCGCCGGTCAGGCGTGCGCCATCCTCGTCAGCATCAAATTCGCGGGTGCGGCTAATAGCCATCTGAATAACCTGCGTAGCAATGGGAGCCAGCATGGCAACCACGAACATGGCGAGAGGGTTCGAACGTTCACCATCGCGGTTGGAACCACCGAACATCGCGCCAAACGAAAGGAACTGGGCAACAGTACCGATAATGGAGGCGATACCCGCCGCCACCGAAGAGGTCAGAATATCGCGGTTGTACACGTGCATCAGCTCGTGGCCGAGCACACCGCGCATCTCGCGCTCATCCAACAGCTGCAGAATACCCTCGGTGCAGCACACCGCCGCATTCTGCGGGTTACGACCGGTTGCGAACGCGTTCGGGGTCATGGTCGGTGCCACGTAGAGGGCGGGCATGGGCTGACCCGCGCGGGAGGACAGCTCCTCCACAATGTCGTAAAGCACCGGAACCTCTTCACGGCTGACCGGGTACGCATTCATGGAGCGCAGAGCGAGCTTATCGGAGTTCCAGTAGGTGTACGCGACCGAAGCCAAGCTCACCAGACCCATAATCCAGATGAAAAAAGAGGTGCGGAAGGTCGCCGAAAGCAGGCCACCAATGAGCAGCATCATGCCCACCATGGAGCCCATCAGCAGGGCAGTTTTCAGTCCATTGTTATGACGGTGCATGGGTATCCTCCTAAGCAAATAGGTCAGCGCGTACAGCGTGTACTTGACTCTATAGAATACGTGCAAGCACCCGCGGGCGCACCTTATGGCGCGCGGATTCACCCAGAGCGTCACCGACGCGCCAAACTATGCGGGAGGTATTAGGGAATGGCGCCCGGGATATTCACCAGGGGCACCTGCTCCAGCACCTGCGCCGTAGCAGTCGGAAAAATACCGAGCAGCAGAATCGTGCCGTAAGCACCCAGAAAAAGAGTGAAGAGCAGACCGAGCATCAGCTGCCCCTCCAGATCAAAACCGGTGGTAGTACTGCGGTACTGACCGTAAATCACCGGGGTCACAATGGGCACACCAAAGAGCAGAATCATCAGCAGAATGTAGATGGGGTTTGTGAAGTCATACACCATGACCCTATCCTCCTTGATGGTGATCGCCGGCGCGGGTTACTCTAGGTTCTTTGATTGTACGGCATCCCTTCGCACCCGAAGCCAGGGTAAGGAGGGGCGCCACAGAGTGGATGAAAGGGATGCTCCACCGGCTTATTATGAGTTTTTCATAAAATAATGATGAGTTTCTCATAATAACGTGTAGACTTAAACCTATGACCGACGCAAAGACAACCTCCGAAACGAAGAAGACCCAGCACCCAGACCATCACAATACCGGCTGCGCCCACACCACCGGCCTGCCCCTGCTCTCCGCAATGAGCCCCGAACAGCTCGAAGAAGCATGGACCACCGGTCTGCGCGCCAAGGGCCGCCGCGTCACCAAGCAGCGCCTCGCCGTACTGCACGCAGTGCAGGAACACCCGCACTCCACCGCCGACACCATCGTGCAGGCAGTCCGCGAGCGCATCCCCGCCATCACTGTTCAGTCGGTCTACGTGATTCTTGCCGACCTGACCGATATCGACCTACTGCGCAAGTTTGAGCCGCCGGGAACCCCCGCCCTCTACGAAACCCGCACGGGCGACAACCACCACCACGCCTTCTGCGTACGCTGCGGCAAGGTCGAAGACGTGGACTGCGCGGTCGGCTCCGCGCCCTGCCTGACCCCCAGCGATTTTCACGGCATGGCGCTCTTCAGCGCAGACGTGCTCTATCAGGGCGTGTGCGTGGACTGCCAGACCGAGCAGGAGGCGGCACTCGCCCGCACCCAGCAGGAAGCGGCAGCGCGCATCCTAGCGGCATAACCCTATAGCCCGGGGATTCGGGCAGGCTCGGTCATGAGCGTTTAAAACCGTTGAGGCGGCGACACAAGTAGTGTCGCCGCCTCAACGGTTTAAGGTATATGAAGCAGGAACTTAGGCACCCATATGGGGCTGCGAATCCACAATCTCCAGTAGCTCGCGAATCTGCGCCGCGGTCAGCACGGTGGACGGGTTAATCGCGTTCACCTTCACGCTCGGTGCGCCAATCTCCAGGGCGTAACGCAGAATATCCAGGGCGTTCGCCGAACGCACCTCAATATGCGGGTCCAGTGCCGCAATCTCAATGGGCGAGGTGAACACCAGCAGGCTCTGCGGGTTGCCGTTCTCATCCGGGTCAAACACGAAGGAGGTGCCGGACGGGTCGGCCGGGTCAACGCCCACCAGCAGTACGGACGCCGGGGACACCAGCGAGCCGAGCAGCATCTGCATGTTGTCCTGCACCAGCGCCATCTTCGCGCCGTCATTGCGGGGAGAGGTGACAATCCAGTGCACCTGAGCGCGCTCAATGTAGCACTCGTGATCGGTGCCCGGGTCAACCACAATCAGGTCCAGTGCCTCATTGCTGAGGAAGTCAATGAAGACCTTCATCGCCGGTTCGCGCAGAATCAGCTCGTCACCCTCGGATTCCTGACGTACGTAGCTCTTACCGATATGCTCGGAGGAAGAGAACACACACAGCGCCTGCATGCCGGTCTCGGGCATGCGAATGACCTGGTGGGTCAGCACCGAATCGGGGCCCATCGGGTCGGTCTCGGAAGGGATTAGCAGGGAGCCGGTAGCGTCGAGCAGAACATCGCCACCGAGCATCGTACGGACCACGTTGATGAGGGTTCGCTCCTGCACATCGTTACGGAAGGTTTCCAGGGCGGCGACCAGGTACGGGTTCGGAATCTCATGCTCGCTCGAAGACAGCGTCGCGGCGGCAGAGTGGCGGGCGCGCCCCTCCATACGCTCACGAGCCCACTGCGGGATACGCGAAGCATCGCGAGGGAACTCAGCCAGATGCTCACGCACGTCGGTTGCGGTCAGGGTGCCTTCATTCTTCCAGCTGGCCGGCTCATCGTCACGGTTATAGGAGGCACCCACGCTGAACTGCGGGTTGGGCCAGCCGGTTGCCGCCACCACGATGGAGGCGGTAAACCAGGTGCCGCGGTTACCGTCGTAGGCGGCGCGCTGTAGCTTGCGGACCTCTGCAATAATGGGCGAGCCGTCCTTGAGCGGGCCGATGGTGCCGATGAACTCTTCGCCGTCGCGGAATTCACGCACGCGCACGAAAATCTGACCTGCCAGCGGTTTGACGTCCAGCACCATTTCGCTCCAGCCGGGGTCAACACTAACGACATCCAGCAGCCAGCTTCCAATGTTGTTCAGCGCGTCCTGGATGCGCGCGGCGCGGCTACTCGTCTCGGGGAGGCGGGGTTCAGTCATAGTTCATACATCCTTGAGTGTGAATACGGCGCGGCTGGAGGCATCCGTGTTCGGTCGTAGTGTCGGCTTACAGGGTGCCGGAAGAAGCCGTCCCTTCGATTCTAACGAACACAGGCACTCAAAGCAGATAGTTTACGCCGAAAGATATATGCTCTATCTCTCCCTCAGAGCTCTTGGACACGGCTCAATCAGGCACCTTAGACCCCAATACGCCTAAAGTGCACACTAAAACCGGGGATACACGGCATAGTGAACGCTAAAAGGTTGCTAATCTTGAAGCATGACGAATTCTCTGCAGGACCTTATCGACGCATCGATCTTTATCTCCACCGAGTACCAGGCTCGACTCGCTGAGCTCGTGGGTACCTCCGAGTGGAACGTGGATTTCACCTCCCAGTCTCTGGATTTTGAGACCACTCCCCCGCTCTCGCTCAAGCCGCACCTGCTGGGCACCGAATCCGAGAACCGCGGTACTTGGATTTGGTCGTGGCAGCAGCTGGGCTACTTCCCCGACTCCGTTGTTTCTGCCGCTATTCAGGCGCGCGAGACCGGTGAGCGTGACGGCCTGACCGAGCTGACCACCGACGAACTGCCCCTCTCCGAGTCTCTGGCACGTCGCCTGACCCTGGCGACCAAGACCATTAGCGGCCTGTACGCACACTACCCGCTGCCCGCCGGCGCTGGCGTGCGCGCGTGGACCCTGCTGGAGGGCGCTGAGCTGACCCTCGAGGCACCGACCTACAAGGGTATTGGCCGCGTCATTGCTAAGACCCTGCAGAGCGAAGAGATCCACAACCAGGTTCTGGCGGTGGACTCCTACGCCCAGCAGCGTGGCTTCCACATTGCCTGGGACACCGAGGCAACCGCCGTGCTGACCGCAACCGACGGTGCCCTGCGCCTGTGGTTCGACGAGGGCCGCATCAGCGGCATCGAGCAGGCTGAACCTCAGGTTGGCCCCGAGGTCCTGGAGCAGTGCGCAGCCGCTGCCGCACAGCGTCGCGAATCCCTCGCGGCACTGCGCGCCGAGATTGAGCGCGTAGCAGCCGCTGAGGCAGCCGCACAGAACGCACAGCGCGAGCAGGAGGCGGCAGAACGCGCCGCCGCACGTGCCGAGGCTGAGGCTGAGCGCGCCGTCGAAATTGCCGAGCACGCACCGATCGCAGAGACCGAGGTTGTCGGCGTTGAGAGCACCGAGAACCTCTACCCCGCCGACGAGGCTCCCTTCGATCAGGACCCGGCAGAGCACGCAGAGCCCGGCCTGGTCACCGTGGAAACCCTGCCCGGCGAGTACGAGGCAGAAGAGACCGAGCAGGCCCGCGTCTACACCGACGAATCCATTGGCGCCGAGCAGCATGCTGACGAGTACGAGGCCGTTGAGGCTTCCGTCGAGTACGCTGAGGAGCCGGCCGCTGCTGAGCCTGAGCAGCCCGTCGAGGTTGAGCAGCAGGCAGCAGAGTACGAGGAGCAGCACGTGGAGCCCATCCGCAACGCTGGTGCAGCTCCCGACCTGCAGGCAGAGCACGAAGAGGCAGCCCGCCGCGAGCAGGCAGAAGCTGCACGCCGCGAGGCAGAGCAGCCCAAGAAGAAGGGCTTCTTCTCCCGCTTCTTCGGCCTCTAAACCGAATACGCAACATTCCTCAGGCGCGGTATCCTCGTGGTGCCGCGCCTGAGGCGTGCCCGGCAGCTAGAGTAGCCTCAGCGCGCATCAATGCCCCCGCTGGCGCATCCCGACGACTAGCATTAGAAGAACGTCACTAAAGAATCAGGTCAGAAGAAGAAACCATGTCAGAAACACAGAAACACACTACCCGCAACGGGTTTATCACCATCATCGGCACCTACCTTATTTGGGGCCTGCTCCCCCTGTATTTTGTGATGATGGCTCCGGCGGGACCGATTGAGATTGTCGTGGCGCGCGTGGTCTTCTCCCTCCTTTTCTGCGCCCTGCTGCTCCCGATTGTGCGGGCAACCGCTGACTTCCGCCGCGCTCTCAAGGACCGCCGCATCATGCTGGTGCTGACGGCGGCATCGTTCCTCATCGGCGCGAACTGGCTTATCTACGTGATGGCAACAACCAGCGGCCACACGATTGACGTGTCTCTGGGCTATTTCATTAACCCGCTGGTCTCCGTGGTGCTGGGCGTGATTTTCCTGCAAGAGCGCCTACGCCCGGCACAGTGGGTGTCCGTCGCAATTTCCTGTATTGCGGTGCTGATGATGAGCCTCATCTACGGCCAGGTACCCTGGACGGGCCTGGGCGTGGCGTTCTCCTTCGGCATCTACGGTCTGCTCAAGGCGCGCGTCGCCCACGACGTGAGCCCCATCGTTTCGCTATCTCTGGAGACCTTTATCCTGGCGCCCTTCGGCATCGCAGCATTGTTTATTCTCAACGCACAGGGGCAGATGACTCTCTTCAGTGGAGGTCCCGGACACTTCTGGCTTCTCGCCTCCACCGGCGTGGTCACCGTTGTACCGCTCATGCTCTTTGCGGCGGCAACCAAAGCCCTTCCGCTGTCGATTATTGGCATGGTGCAGTACCTGGGCCCGACCATCCAGTTTGTTCTAGCGCTGACCGTTCTGCACGAGCAGATGAGCGCCGATAAGGTACTGGGTCTGGGCCTCATCTGGATTGCGCTCATCATCTTCACCGTGGATGCGGTGCGCGCCTCCCGCTCCTACCGCGCCTCCGCGCTGTCCGACCCGGAAACCGGCATGATTCCGCTCGTGCAGGCAGAAGACGTACAGAGCAAGTAGCGCCCCCTCTCCCACCCGTATAAAACACAGTGATGCCCCGCCAGCTAACGCCAGCGGGGCATCACTTTATATCACGCTCACACGCTAAAGCTCAGAACCCTGAGCCTCAGCAGCATCATCGAGAGCATCCAGATCCGGATGACGGTGCAGGTTCAGCAGAGCCAAACCCAGACCACCCCAAATGATCAGGATTGCCACAACGAGCATCACAATTGCAGAGATAGACATGAGGGCTCCTAACGGGTAACGGTCGAATCAACGTGGCCGTGCTCAACCTGACCGGCAATCACCGGAGGTGCCGGAGGCTCTTCAGCCGCACGAGACTTCTTCGACCAGGGCAGAAGAGAAACAACAATCGCGCCCACCAGAATCAGCGCGCTCATGCCCCAACCAAAGATTGCCAGCAGATCCGTGGGGTAACCCTCATAGGGGGTTGCCACAAGCTTAATGACGCTCTGAATCAGGGAGTAGCCCAGAACCAGCGGGGTCACGACAGCCAGCAGAATCATCCAAATCTTGCCGACCTTGATGGAGGAGTAACGGTTCAGGTGCTCAGCCAGAGCGGGCAGCGCGCGCACCACATACGCCACAACGATAATGGCGCACAGACCAGCAGCCAGAATACCGAAGAGGTTCACGAAGTTATCGAGAATATCCAGTACGTACAGACCGGTGGTGGTCGGCATCAGCAGCAGCGAAATCAGAGCCATCGGAACAATCACCAGAGTGGTAGATGCCAGACGGGAGGTCGCGAACTTATCCTGAATACCCGCAATAATCACCTCAAGAATCGAAATAAGGGAGGTGAAACCAGCAAAGAGCAGGGAGCCGAAGAAGAGGATACCAATCAGCACGCCACCGGGCGCCTGAGAAATAATGGTCGGGAACGCAATGAACGCCAGACCAATACCGCTGGTCGCAACCTCGCTCACCTGGGTGCCAGCAGCCTGAGCCATAAAGCCCAAAGCAGCGAACACACCGATACCGGCAAGAAGCTCAAAACCGGAGTTCGCGAAACCAACCACAGCACCGGAACCGGTCAGGTCAGTCTTAGGCTTCAGGTAGGAAGAGTAGGTGACCATAATGCCGAAGCCAATGGACAGCGAGAAGAAAATCTGGCCGTACGCAGCAACCCACACCTCCGGGTTAGCCAGGGAGTCCCAGCTGGGGGTGAACAGAGCATTCAGACCGTCCACAGCACCGGGCAGGGTCAGCGAGTAAATCACCAAACCAACGAACATGACCAGCAGCAGCGGGATAAAGATAATGTTGGCTGCGCCCACACCCTTCTGAACGCCCAGAGCCATCACAGCAAGCAGAACGCCCCACACCAGCACCATAGGAATCAGGACGTTCATGTTGAAGTCCAGGGAGACGCCGGGATCCTTCGCAACCTTCAGGAACTCACCCTGGAAGAACGCCTTCGGGTTATCGCCCCACTCATTGGTGAAGGAGAAAACCATGTAACGCAGAGCCCACGCCACAATAGCGGCGTAGTAGATAGCAATCACGAAGTTAATACCCATGTGCCACCAGCCGATGAACTCGGTCTTACGGTTCAGACGGCGGAAAGCAAGCGGGGACGACGCACGCGCACGGTGACCGATAGCGTAGTCAAAGAAAAGGAAGGTCAGACCGGCGGTTAGCAGGGCGACAATGTAGGGAATCATGAAGGCGCCGCCGCCGTTATCAAATGCGATGTAGGGGAAACGCCAAATATTGCCCAGACCAACAGCAGAACCGATGGCGGCAAAGATGAAGACGCGACGGCTGGAGAAGCCTTCGCGCTTCGTGGGCGCCTTAGGGGTAGATGCTCCCATAGTTGTAAACCTCGAATGTGTGGGGACGCGGATGGTTGGTGCGAGAATAACCCGTCGGGGTGGTTGGGCTCTGCTCGCGTCCAGAAATAGTAAACGGCTCTCCAACACGGGTTGGGCGTGGGAGCCGTCAGAGGTCTGAGGGGTGGATGTGCACCTCAGGCATGCCTATAAGGATTACCTTAAAGGCATATGGCGGTCAAGAAGACCCCAGCATGCGGAAGCTTTCGGAGGGTGAGAGCAGCCCCAAGCCACCCCAAAAACCGGCGCTGACTAGCCGTAACACAGAAAACCCCCGCCGAATCCGGGCAGATTCAGCGGGGGTTTTGAAGTATGAGACGCATCAGCGCTTACGCCAGCGCACACGCTACACGGCGGGTTTTAGCCTTCGCGGTGAACCACAGCGTGAGCGAAGGACTCCAGCGCAGCCTTCGCGGTGGACTCGGGCAGCGGAGCAATCGCGGCGATTGCGCGGTCCGCCCAGTCGTAGGCGATCTGCCATGCTTCCTGGGTGACCGGGTGAGCGGCGAGCGCCTCCACGGCTGCCTCCAGCGCCGCATCGGAGCTCAGGTCGGCATCCAGCAGGGCGCGAACAGCAATAGCGGATTCGTCGCCGGCGGCTACCGCACGGTCCAGCAGGATGGTCGGCAGGGTGGGCACGCCCTCGCGCAGGTCGGTGCCGCGGGTCTTACCGCTGGTCTTGCCATCGCTGACAATATCGATGACGTCATCAGCCAGCTGGAATGCCACGCCGACCAGCTCGCCGTACGCCTTGACCATGGAGATGACCTCTTCGGAAGCGCCCGAAAGCAGGGAGCCGTACTCGCCGGCTGCGGCAATCAGGGAGCCGGTCTTACCCTCAATGACGGCAATGTAGTGGTCCAGCAGGTCCTGACCCTCACGGGGGCCGGTGGTTTCGAAGAGCTGGCCGAGCACCAGACGCTCGAAGGTCTGGGACTGAATCTTCATGGGGCGGGTGCCCAGCTCGGACACCAGCAGCGATGCGCGGGAGAAGATCAGGTCACCGGTGAGAATCGCGACGGAGTTGCCCCAAATCATCTGGGCGCTGTCCACGCCGCGGCGCTTGGGGGCATCGTCCATCACGTCGTCGTGGTAGAGGGTTGCCAGGTGGGTCAGCTCAACGACCACGGCAGCCTCAATGACCTCGTCGTTGATTTCACCGTCTACGGCTGCACAGAGCAGAGCCAGCAGGGGACGCACGCGCTTGCCGCCCGCGGAGAGCAGGTGTCGGGATGCGACATCCGCCAGGTGGTCCGTCTGGGCGATTGCCTCTGCCAGGCGCTCCTCAATACGCGCGAGGGAGGAGAGAATCTGCGGACCCAGCTTGGGGTCTGCGGCGATGAGTTCGAAGCCTGCGGGAAGCTTCAGGTCGAGGTCTCCCAGCAGGTCGGTTGCGGCGATGGGCTGCTCTGCGTTGCTCACGGTGTCTTCTATCTTCTTGGTGTTGGTGTCTTCGGTGGTGTGTGAACGCGGTGTTTAGGCGCTATGCGCTTCGGGCTTGAAACCGCGGTGAATCGCGACAATGCCGCCGGTGAGGTTGCGGTACTGCACGGAGGTGAAGCCCGCCTCCTTGAACTTCTGCGCCAGTTCCAGCTGGTTGGGCCAGGCGATGATGGACTCGGCAAGGTATTCGTAGGATTCGGGGTTGGAGGAGATTGCGCGGGCAATCGGCGGAATCGCCTTCATGATGTAGTTCTTGTAGACCGCGCCGAAGGGGGCGAAGATCGGGGTGGAGAACTCGAGGATGACGATGCGTCCGCCGGGCTTGAGTACGCGGTAGATTTCGCTCAGTGCCTTGGGATAGTTGGCGACGTTGCGCAGGCCGTAGGACATGGTCACTGCGTCGAAGGTTTCGTCGTCGAAGGGTAGGGCGGTGACGTCTGCCTGCACGAAGGTCATGTCGGGGCGACGGCGGCGGCCCACGTCGAGCATGCCTTCGGAGAGGTCTGCTGCGATGACGTCCACGCCGGCGTCTGCGAAGGGTTCGGAGGAGACGCCGGTGCCTGCGGCTACGTCCAGCACTTTCTGGCCGGGGTGCGCATCGACGGCTGCGACTGCCTGCTTGCGCCAGTAGATGTGCTGGCCGAGGGAGAGGATACCGTTCATGAGGTCGTAGCGTTCAGCGACGGTATCAAACATGGCGGCAATATCGCCGGTTTTCTTGTCTAGGGTTGCGCGGGTTGCGCGGGTGTTCTTCTCTGCGTTCACGCTCTCAATTGTGGCATGGAGGTTACCAGATTCGATAGTTGGGTAAACCGTAGTAGTGTCGCACGGTGCGCTAAGGTGCGTTCTGGAGTTGTTTTTGAGCCGCCAATCCGGTGTTTTATTCAATTTTTGGGGTGGGTTTTATCCATATTCAGCAAAAATTTATGAATATTTATGTGTCTGCTTGCATTTTTTAACATAGGGGCGCACAATGGAGCCTAGACTTCATAGAACACACCTCACACAGGAGCACCTCATGAACACCTCAATCCTCAAAAAGGCTTCCCTCAAGCCCCTCGCACTGCTGGCAGTGCTACCCCTGGCGCTGACCGGTTGCGTCTCCACCGCCAACGAGAACACCGACCCCAACGGCGAGGTCAGCCTCGTCAAGTCCGGCACCCTCAGCGTCTGCACAAACACCCCCTACAAGCCCTTCGAATACGAAGAAAACGGCACCATCGTCGGCCTGGATGCAGACATCGCCAACGCTATTGCCGCTGACCTGGGCGTGAAGGCTCAGCTGACCTCCATCAGCTTCGAGGGTCTGGACTCCGGTACCGGCCTTGCCACCGGCCAGTGCGATATCGCCCTGGCGGGTATCGGCGTGACCGATGAACGTAAGAGCAAGATGGAATTCACCACCGTCTACTTCGACGACAACCTGGCAATCCTGGTTCCCAAGGGTTCTTCCATCACCTCCGCCGCGGATTTGAAGGGCGTGAGCGTTGGTGCGCAGCAGGCAACCAGCGGTGAAACCTACGCCAAGGAAAACGGCGCAGAGGTCATCCAGTACGAAGACACCTCCCTCATGTTCTCCGCCCTGAAGACCGGTCAGGTCAAGGCAGTCGCAGCGAACCTCTCCGTGGTTTCCGAGGCGCTGACCAACGACCCGAACTCCTTCAAAATCGCCTACCAGGATTCTGAGAACACCGAGCAGATTGCCGCAGCGGTTTCCTCCAACAACAAGGCGCTGCTGACCAAGGCTAACGCCACCATCGACAAGCTCAAGGCAAACGGCGAGCTCGACAAGATGAAGGCCAAGTGGGTTGGTGCCACTTCCTCCACCTCCGCGAGCGCCTCGTCCTCCGCTTCCTAAGCGTCTAGCCGGTTAGCTTCTCCCCCAATTCACTAGCCTCTCCCCTAATTCATGAGTACCCTTATTACTTTTGGGTTGGGGGGATTCTCCGGCCTCTACCCTTGTGAGCGTATACAACGCTCTTGACCGAATAGCACACGGATAAGAAAGCGCATGTCCTCTAAACTCTCACCCCGCCAGAAGCAGAAGCTCTTCCGCTACGCACAGTACGCCCTTCTGGCAGTTATCGCTCTGGCCGCCATTCTTCTGGCTGACTGGAAGACCCTCAGCCAGCAGGTATTCAACTTGGATGTTGCGGCGCGGCAGTTCCCCGACGTCATCACCGTGGCGTTGAAGAACACCCTGCTGTACACCGCCTTGGGCTTCATCGTGGGCCTCTCCGGCGGTCTGTTGCTGGCGCTCATGCGTATTTCCTCCATCGCCCCTTACCGTTGGATTGCGACCCTGTACGTGGAGCTTTTCCGCGGTATCCCGGCGCTGCTGGTCTTCTTCGCGTTCGGTTACGGTATTCCTCTGGCGTTCAAGATCCGCTTCGTGGATAACCTGATTCCGGTGACCCTGTCCCTGGGTATGGTTTCGGCAGCTTACATTAGTGAGGTTCTGCGTGCGGGCCTGCAGGCGATCCCGAAGGGACAGATGGAGGCGGCACGCTCCCTGGGTATGTCCCACACTCGTGCGATGATTTCGATCATTATTCCACAGGCGTTCCGCGTGGTTCTGCCGCCGCTGACCAACGAGGTTATCCTGCTGACTAAGGACTCCTCCCTCGTGTACCTGCTGGGTGTGACGGTTTCTCAGTACGAGCTGGCGAAGTTCGGTCGTGAGGGTCTGACCGCCGCTAACGCGGGTCTGACTCCCCTGGTGGTTGCGGGTCTGTGCTACCTGATTATCACTGTTCCGCTGGGCCAGCTCTCCGCATACTTTGAGCGCCGCACCCAGCTTGCGGGCCGCAAGTAAGCGCAACGACAGATACGGATTACGGAAGATACTATGACTGCTTCAACTTCATCCATGGCCGCCTCCTCGGTGCGCATTTCTAACCTGCACAAGTCCTACGGCAAGGTTCAGGTTCTCAAGGGCATTGACATGCAGGTCGAGCCGGGCGAGGTCGTGTGCCTTATCGGCCCTTCGGGTTCCGGTAAGTCCACCCTGCTGCGTTGCGTGAACCTGCTGGAGGAGCCGAACGACGGCACCATCATGGTGGGCGATACCGAGGTCACCGACCCGGATGTAGACATTAACCGCGTGCGTACCCACATGGGTATGGTGTTCCAGCAGTTCAACCTGTTCGGCCACCTGAACATTCTGGATAACTGCACGATTGCTCAGATTAAGGTTCTGGGCCGTTCCAAGGCGGAGGCGGAGGCGGTTGCCCGCGAGCAACTCGCCAAGGTTGGACTGGAAGGCAAGGAAGACCGCTTCCCGGCTCAGCTGTCCGGTGGTCAGCAGCAGCGTGTGGCTATTGCGCGCGCGCTGTCCATGAACCCGAATCTGATGCTCTTCGATGAGCCGACCAGTGCGCTCGACCCGGAGATGGTCGGCGAGGTTCTGAGCATTATGCGCAACCTTGCTGACGAGGGCATGACCATGATCGTGGTGACTCACGAGATGGCGTTCGCCCGCGAGGTCGCCGATAAGGTCGTCTTCATGGCCGATGGTGTAGTCGTGGAGGAGGGCCCCGCCGATCAGGTGATTGGCAACCCCCAGCACGAACGTACTCAGGCTTTCTTGGCGCGCGTGCTCGATCCGACCCACGCCGTAGTAGACTAGTACTAGCTCTTGAAAAACGTAGCGGGCGGTGCTGTACGAAACATTCTGTTTCGCGCAGCACCGCCCGCTTTTTAATGCTCTAGTTCGCGGCTACTTCGGCCCTAAAAGATGCGGCGCGCAACCTTGTCAAAGAGACGGTCCGGCAACACGGTATGCAGGAACACGGAGGGTTTAGCACCGAAACCCACCAGGTAGCGGGTCTTGGGGCGGCGCGCCTCCAGGGCTCGCAAAATGGTCCTCGAAATCACCTTGGGCTCTGAGAGACTGGAGGACGGCGAGTAGAGCTTACGCATATTTGCCGCAACGCGCTGCGCCTGCTCAGCGTAGACACCGTTTCGGGAGGATTCCTCCAGGTGGTCTGCCGCGATGAGCCCCCAGGGGGTCTTGATGCCGCCGGGCTCGATAATGACCACGTCAATGCCGAACTCTTCAACTTCCATGCGCAGTGCATCGCTGAACGCCTCGAGGGCGTACTTGGTGGCGTGGTACCAGGCTCCCAGGGGCATGGTGATACGCCCCGCCATCGAGGAGATGTTCAGGATGCGCCCGCGACCCCGTGCGCGCATATGCGGCAGCACCAGCTGGGTGAGGCGCGCCAGGCCGAAGAGGTTCACCTCGAACTGGCGGCGCACCTTGTCGATGGGGACGTCTTCAATAGCGCCGTAGAATCCGTAGCCCGCGTTGTTGATGAGCACGTCAATGCGGCCTTCTGCGTCAATGATCTGCTGTACGGCGGCTTCCATGGATGCCTCATCGGTAACGTCCATGCTGAGCGCTTTCACGCCCTCGGAGGCGAGCTCTTCAATCTTCTCAACGCGGCGGGCGGCACCGTAGACGGTGTAGCCGTAGCGCACCAGTAGCGGCGCCACGTCGTAGCCGATGCCGGAGCTGGCGCCGGTGAGAAGAACGACGGGGCGTTGCAGTGACTTGGGCATTGCGTATCCTTTCGGCTTGTTCCCCTTTCGGACTGTTCCCCTTTCGGGTTGTTCCCTGCAGTATTAGCGGGGGTGTTAGCGGGAGCCTACTTCTCAGGGTACGCTCACGTGCGGCGTACATGCGGTGTACGGACATGCAGAAAGCTCAGGGCGTAGCGTGAGGGTATTCTCGCCGACATATGTGAGGGTAGGCAGGCATACAAAAAGCTCGCCGCGGCATCCTGTGCGGATGCGGCGGCGAGCTAATGTTTTGAGGTCGGGGTTTAGGAGTCGTGGGTTAGACCTCTTCGACGTCAATATTGACCTTGGGTTCGGGGTGCGACTCGCCGGTCAGCATGGTCACCAGCAGGGTGGAGTCCTTCACGGCGCGCAGGGAGTGCAGCAGCTTGGCGGTCACGTGAATCGGCTTGCCGGGCACCAGGGTAATATCGCGGTCCTTCACGTGGAAGATGACCTCGCCCTTGAGCACCTGCACGAAGATGGGGTGCACGCTGTGGTGCTCGTGCCAGGACTGGCCCGCAGCCAGTTCCATGAGGGTCAGGTTGCCGCCGTCGGCATCAACGATCTTGCGAGCCTGGGGCTTATCGTCAAAGGGGGTCAGCGCTTCGGTGAGCTGGGGGAATACGAGGACGCGGCCTTCATGGGTACCTGCCATGGTACGAACCTTTCTTTTCAGGGATGAGTGAAAGGGGGCGCGCACCCCCTCCCTATATTTGGTATATAAAATACTAAATTAGTTATATTGTATTCCCCTCCCCGCAACAGGACAATACCTCAGCTCACACCGAGCCAAAACACCCCGGGCTAAAACACCCCGCGCAGGGAGGGGAACAACATTATTTACTGATAACTCCACACCTTCGAATAGGCGGAGCGATTACTATTACGCGGACGCAACAGGTTCACCATCAACGCCGTCGTACCAAAGCTCACCGCAATAATCATGCAGGTCGCCGCAGTAAACGCACCACCGGGAATCGGCGCAAAAATCGCAATCAGATACAGGATGACCGCGCAGAACGACAGGAACAGCGTCGCAATCGTCATCAACGGCACTAGCACCAAACCGCCACGCGCCGGCACCGCAAAATCTGCCGGACGCACATAACGCAGCACACCCATACCCACAACCGTCCAGATGGCGGTGACCAGGATAGCGGTCACCACATCCGCCGGGCGGTGCCAACCATTAATAATCGTGGAGGCACCCGTCAGGCAGGTAGCAAACGCCGCACAGAGAGCCACCGTGGGCCGCAAGAAACGAGGCGCCGCCAAGAAGAGCGCCGCGCCAGCCGCCGCCGCGAAGGTCGTGTGGCCGCTGGGTGCCGAGTTGCTCAGCGCCTCCTGAACACCCAGGTCGGGCTTCACAATCAGATAGTGCTTGAGCAGATACGTACTCGTCACCGCCGCAGCCGCGACCAGTACACCAATCAGCGAGGGCAGGAACCGGTGTTTCCAAATCAGCACCGCAACCAGACCCAAAACGGCAATCACGCCGACAACCACAGGAAGAGAATCCAACGCGGTCAGGGTCGGACCGCGGTAGCTCTTGAACTGGTGTGCGTACTCGGTGTACGCCTGCTCATCAACCTGCTGGCCGGTCGCCGTGTAAATGAAGAACGCGAACGCACCGTAGAGCGTCAGGCCCAAGAACAGCAACGCCATCACGTGACGCATCAAAACGCCGGTACTCGGAAGATGATGCCCCTGCTCTTCACCGGGACGATCCACCGGGCGGCCCGAAGCATCCACGGGAACCTGACCGGTCTGAACATACGCGCTGTTCGGGTAGGCGCCGTTCGGGTAGGCACCGTTCGGGTAGGCGGCGGCAGGATACGCCTCGGGAGGATAAGCCACCGGCTGCGGAAGCGCCTGCGGGGGCATCTGCGGAGGAAGCGGCTGCTGCGCACCCATTGGAGAGGCACCCATCTGATTGTTCAGCGGAAAACCGCTCACCGGAGGCTTCGGCGGATCGAGACGGCGAGTAGCCTGCATCGGCTCATCCGCACCGTAGTGCCCCTGGGAAGCGCGTTCCTGCGGCGAGGGAATCGTCTCAGGAATCTTAATCGGGGCGCGGTAGGCGCGCGGCAGAGGACGGGTCGCACCAATAACCTCTGAATGTTCGGGGTGCGAAGAAATAACTTCGGTATTCGCGGATTCAGCGTTCGCGGAACCTGCATTCGCGGAACCTACCGGCGTAGCTTCGTTAGCCGGCGATGAACCGTAATCGGTCAGAACTTTCGTACGGTCATCGCTGTGCCCCGCAGCGGGGGTAGCCGTTTCGTGGGAGTTAAGCACCTCAGTAGGATCCTGATAGTCAGAGAGCACCGCAGTCGGGTCCTGATAATCAGAAAGCACCTGGGTAGGGTCTTGATAATCAGAGAGCACCTCAGTTGCATCAGAGCTAAAAGCCGTAGTGGGCGCGTCATCAGAAGGGTGAAGAGCGCGAGTAGCCTCCAGGTTCTCCGAATCGCCCCAACCGGAGTTTCCCGAACCCGTTGCTTGCCCCTTTGATGTCTTCTTCATAGCCTCTTCCGTACCTTCTCGCCCTCATATCTGTTAGCGGTATTCGCCCTGCTGGCACCCACTGTTTGGGCAGTAGCCCCCAAGCTACCGTTTTCTCGTACCACAGCGCCGGTTCTCTGGGGCGAATAACTACCTACTATTCCAGGTTAAGCTATGAAAAACTAAAGTTTTTTCGACCATAACCTGAGAGTTTCCAGAGAATGCGTGACAGGGTGCGAGCGCATCCACCCGCCCCCAGAATGCTATGGTGAGCTCATAGCGCATCGAAGAAGGGCAGATACCTTGAACACCAGTATGAGCGTGCCGCCTCTCGGCTACGGTTTTCACCTCACGAACACTCCCCTGCCACCGTTGCAGGAGGTTCTGGAGAACCTGTTCACGGTCGAAATTCCGATGACGGTCACTTTCCGCGGGGTCAATAGCCGCCAGAGCGCGCTGATTCGTGGCCCTCATGGCTGGGGCGAGTTCGCCCCCTTCCTCGAGTACGGTGCGCAGGAGTCTGCCGCGTGGCTTGCCTGCGCGTTGGAGGCGGCGTGGTTACCCGCCCCGGAGCCGGTGCGTACGCGCATCTCGTTGAACGCGACCCTGCCGGCGGTACCGGCGGAGCGTGTTCCGCAGGTGCTCGCCAAGTACGAGGGTGAGATTCAGGAACTCAAAATTAAGGTGGCGGAGAAGGGTCAGAGCCTCGCCGATGATATTGCGCGTGTGGCGGCGGCGCGAGATGCCCTCCCGAATGCCCGTCTGAAGGTGGACGCGAACATGGGCTACACCCTCGGCGGCGCCCTTGAGGCGCTGCGCAAGCTCTGCGAGTACGGCATTATTTACGCCGAGCAGCCGGTGGCATCCATTGAGGACATGGCGGCACTCCGCTTCGCCATCGCTAAGGAGGGGCTACCCGTCCGCATTGCCGCGGACGAGTCGATTCGTAAGGCGGAAGACCCGCTGAAGGTGGCCCGCGCAAACGCCGCGGACCTGATGGTTATTAAGGCGGCGCCTCTGGGCGGTGTACGTCGTGCGCTCGCGCTGGTGGAGCAGGCGCAGCTTCCGGCGGTGGTTTCTTCTGCGCTGGAGTCTTCGGCGGGTATTGCCACCGGTGCCTCTCTGGCGGCTTCCCTACCGACGTTGAGGTACGGGTGCGGTCTGGGTACGGTCTCCCTCATGGCTGAGGACGTCACCGATGAGCCGCTCATCGCCCGCGACGGGTTCATGGACCTGCGTGTCATCACCCCCAGCCCGCAGCACCTGGAGCGTCTTGCCACCGATGAGCAGACCCGCCAGTGGTGGGTGGAGCGCGTCACCGCCTGCTACCGGGTACTGGAGCGCGCCTCCGGGCTGTGAAGACCACATGTCAAGGTTGCGCCTGTGAAGGGTAACCATAACTGAACGAAAAACCTTACAGCATTAGAATGGTACGGTGACTGAAAACCGCTCAAACCCCGCCATGCTCACCGCAGTATCCGTGCTCGATTCGCTGATTCGTGCCGGTATGCGGCATGTTGTCGTGTCTCCGGGGTCCCGCAGCGCGCCCCTTGCGTACGCTATTGCCGCCGCCGCTGAAGCCGGCGCGCTCATTGCGCATGTGCGCGTGGACGAGCGAAGTGCCGCCTTTACCGCCCTGGGTATAGCCAAGGCATCCGGTCAGCCCGTGGGCCTGGTGTGCACCTCCGGTACGGCACTGGGCGAATACATGCCCGCCGTCATGGAGGCGTACCACGCAGGCGTGCCCCTGGCGGTGCTCAGCGCTGACCGCCCCGAGCGTCTGCGCGGTAGCGGAGTGAATCAGACGACCCGTCAGGCGAGTTTCTTCCATCCTTTTGTGCGCGCTGAAGCTGATCTGACCTCCTACCCCGAGCAGGTGGAGGGTGAGCAGACTCAGGCTTTTGCCGCCTGCCTGAATGCGCTGACCGGTCGTAGCGCCGAGCACTGGCGCAAGCAGTCGACGGAGCCGATTGGCCCGGTGCACCTGAACATTTGTTTCGATACGCCGCTGACCCCCTCGGGTCGTTTTGCGCAGATGCTGCCGCAGTGGGCGCAGAGCCTGCTGGAGGATTACGACCCGCAGGCTGAGGGCCGCGCCCGTGCCGCCCGCGCTGAGGGTTCCGGGCTCTCCAGTGCTGAGCAGCGTTGGCTTCTGGATTCTTTGGAGGCGCAGGCGGACCTGGCGGAGTTCACCCCGGCGCACCGCACCGTGGTGGTTGCCGCTGACGGTGCCGGCGAGTTTGCGGCGGAGTTCGCGCGCGTGCTGAACCTGCCGCTATTTGCGGAGCCTTCCTCCGAGGCGCGCCACGGTGTGACCTCCATTCCTCACTACCCGCAGCTACTCGCTGATGGTTCGTTCGCCCCCGCCGCCCAGATTGAGCGTGTGGTGCTCTTCGGACACCCGACGCTTTCACGCCCGATTACGGCGCTGCTGGAACGCGAAGATATTCAGTGCGCGTTCTACGCCCCGCGCCGCGCCAGCTGGTACGAGCCGGGCGCTCGCTCCTTCGTGGAGCTGTCGACCCCGCACGAGCTCGCCGAGTTTGCGTGCGCGTCCTCTGTTGCCGCTGATGAGCTGGTGGACGAGCTGAGCTGGCTTGAGCAGTGGGTTGCCCCGGCACGCAAGCTGCAGGATGAGTGCCTGCGCGCCATTGCCGCCTACGAACACCCCGATGCCGAGAGCTCGGTTGACTACACCGATTACCGCAACCGCACCGCCGGCCGCTCCTACGCCCGCCGCGTCTGGCAGGATGCGGTGGCTCAGCGCCGCCTCATGGTACTGGGCTCCTCAAACCTGGTGCGTGATCTGGATGCGGCAGCCCCCGCCCTGGGCGAGCCCGCCCCCGCGCGCGTGTTTGCTAACCGCGGTCTTGCCGGTATTGACGGCACCATTGCGACCGCTATTGGCGTGTCCCTGTCGGGCTACTACCCTGCCGGTGTGGATGAGAACTCCCGCCCGATAATTGGTGGCGCCGCACTGCCGGTGACCCTGCTGTGCGGTGACCTGACCTTCCAGCACGATGTGTCCTCACTGAACCTGCCGAATACTGAGCTTCTGCCCGAACTGCGCGTTGAGGTCTTTGACGATGCCGGCGGCGGTATTTTCACGACCCTTGAACACGGCGATATGGCTCGTCAGGAGCAGTTCACCGCCGCTGTGGATCGTTTCTTCACGGTGGCTGCCGCCCCGAATACTGATCTGGCGCGCATGGCTGCCGGGTTTGGTACCGATTCGGGCGTTGAGGTGCGCATTCACACACCCTAAAGCCGTTTCTAAAGGGTGCGGGCTAAGCCCCGTGCGCGGGGTTGACCGATATACTGAAAATTATCTGTGCCGTAGCCTTCGGTGGCTGAAAGCTAGCCGGTCGTAGCGGTTTCACTCGCCGCTACCTTCGCGTGTTCCTGCGCACCTGCTGACGTACGGCACCCTATCTATCATTTATTGACATTCACGCTCTCACCGCTGATGCACACCGCACGCAACCGGAGGTTTTACCCCGGTGAGCCCGGTGCATGCGGTGGGCGTTGCTCCCAAGGATTCTCATGAGCTCACTCGATATTATTGTTGCTGTCCCCTCCGGAGCCGGTTGGGTTCCCGTACACGCTATGGCGGAGCTTCTCGCCCGTTACACCGGCGGTACCGTACACACCGTGGATGTGGGCGCATCCCTCAGCAAGGAAACGAAGCTTCTGGCGCGTCTGCCCCGCCTCAAGGGCGGCTCCAAGCGTTGCCTGGTGATTGCTTCTGATCCCGGCCAGCTGTACGCCATTTCGCAGCGCTCCTTCGCGTTCCGCCGCTACGGCGCGATTTACGGCTGGGTGATTGATAGCTTCTGGGATGACCGTATTCCCGCGGTGGCTAAGTCCTCCACCTACGACCGTATTTTCGTTGCGGACGTTGATGACGTTCAGCCCTGGACCGCTGCGGGCGTGAAGACTCCCGGCGTTCTGCCCTGGGGCGCGGATGTTTGGAGCAAGTTCAGCGACCGTCTGGCTGCGCTGGAGTCGAAGAGCACCGACCTGCTGCGTGTGGGCCGTCAGCCCGCCGCCTACGAAGATGACGAGGCGACCGCAGCTCTTGCCGCCGAGCTGGGTCTAAGCTTTGAGGGCCGCCCGCCCTTCGGCGCGAACGACCGCGAGTCGGCTCAGCACCTGCAGGATTCGCTGAACCGCGCGAAGTTCCTGCTGGCATTCTCCACCTCGGTCAGCCCGGCACCCTACACTCACCCGACCAAGGAGTACATTACCGGTCGGTGGACCGATGCGCTGGCTTCGGGCGTGACCGTTGTCGGCAAGGTTCCGAACACCACCACCGTACGTGACATCCTGTGGGACGGCGCGACCATCGACATTGATCACGCGGATGCACGCGGGGGCCTTGCGCAGGTTGCCGAGGCCGCCTCCCGCTGGACCCCCGCGCAGGGTGAGCAGCAGATTCGTCAGGCGCTGCAGCATCTGGATTGGCGTCACCGTTTTGTGCAGCTGTGCGAGGCGATGGGCGAGGTCCCGGCTTCTTTGACAGCTGATTGCGAGGCAATGCGCGCCCAGTACGTTCAGCGCTAAAACGTACCTCCACTGAAGATCTATAACAGCTGAGGGCATATAAAAGGTGAGGGCTGGTTTCTACCGCAGAAACCAGCCCTCACCTGCATTTATACCCTATGAGGCATATTGCATATGGGGTTTAATACGATGCCTGACCCAGAGTAATCGGACCCGTGAAACCACTGGTATCCGGGTGATCCGCTTCGAGATATGCCGCCACCGGTGCACCTTCAAGCTGAGCCAAACGATCCAGCAGGAAGCGAGTAGCACCCGGTGCGTACGGCAGCTTATACATTGCCGCGGTCGTCGTCTCGTCATCACGATCAAGAGTGGAGGAACGAATCGACTCAATAGCAGTCACCATGGTGTTACGCTCACGCTCCACGAAGGTGCGGTCCACCGGCTCACCGTTACCTGGCACAAACACGCGGTAGCGGTCAAATTCGAGCACGGCACCGAGGGTATCGATCCAACGATCGGGGAAAGAATCCTCAAAGTAGGGGTCGGTACCCTCTTCAATCAGACCGCCCATAAACAGCACATCTTCAACACCAACCATAATGTCACCGTCGGTGTGACCGGGTCCCATGTACATGAGGGTTGCGCTACGCTCACCCAGGTCGATGGGAGTGAAAGTGATGCCGTCGCCCCTATTGGCGACTAGGCGGTTGGGAACAACAATATTAGTGGCGGCACCCTGGTGGTGCGCCATTTCCGGTTCGAGCGTCTCGACGTAGGGACGCTGCGCCTCACCGTATTTACGAATTGCACGCGCGGCGCGAGGATGCGCCCAGAATTCTTCGGCACCCATTGCCGCGAAAACATCGTTACCGAAGAAACGCTCATAGTGACCGTGAGTGTTTACGACGGTGATAGGAAGGCGCGTGAGACGGCGAACCTCATCATAAATTTCGGTTGCCTGACGGGGACCTGCGCCGGTATCCACGACAAGTGCACGTTCCAGTCCGAGGACCAGTCCGGTGTTCAGTCGGTAGTTGTCGGTCGCAATACGGTACACGCCGTCTGCGAGTTCAATAGTACGAGCCATAGATACAACCCTACTGGAATTTTTAGCGCCTGAGGGGCTATTCGGGCTTCAGAGAACAGAAATTTACGGTTCGGTAACAATTCAAGGCAATAAAAGTGCATTATTTTGCACAAACTTATATCTAGCGTCAAGAAAGTGGTGAGCCTTATCAACCTCTCCGGATTGTTTGAACAGCCCATCATCGCCACAGGAGCTCCTCAAAGAGCCCGGCGCGCATCCGTAGAAGCAATATTTATGCCTCAACGCCACTCAACCCAGAGTCGTGCGCGCGGTTAAACCCGCATCTAACACCCCTATAGGATAGGAGTATGACTTCTTCGCCTACCCCCTCTTCTAACCCCTCGACTCAGCCGTTCCCCAGCGGTACCGGACGCTACGCTCCCTCCCCTTCGGGGGACTTGCATTTGGGCAATTTGCGTACCGCTATTCTGGCGTGGGCGATGGCGCGCCGCGGCTCCAAGCCCTTCTATCTGCGCGTGGAGGATCTAGATCGCGTGCGCCCGGGTGCTGCGGAGCGTCAGGTTGCTGACTTGGCGGCACTGGGCCTGGATTGGGATGCGAGCCCCGGCGCCTCGACAGAACGTATTGAGGGTAGCGAACGCACTGATGGCAAGGAAGCAGGCGTGCTGTACCAGAGCATGCGCCTTGCCGCCTATGAGCAGGCGGTTCAGCAGCTGCGCGAGGCGAACCTCGTCTACGAATGTTTCTGTACCCGCCGCGAAATTCAGGAGGCATCGAGCGCCCCGCACGGTGCGCCGGGTGCATACCCGGGTACCTGCCGTGAACTGACGGAAGCACAGCGGGAAGAGCGCCGCGCTCAGCGTCCGCCGGCTCTGCGTCTGCGCGCCGAGTGCACGAGCTACACGGTGCAGGATGATTTTTACGGCGCCTACACGGGGCTGGTGGATGATTTTGTGCTGGTGCGCAATGACGGCACCTACGCCTATAACCTGACCTCCGTGGTGGATGATGCTTTTGTGGGGGTTGAGCAGATTGTGCGCGGTGATGATTTGCTTCCTTCGGCGCCTCGCCAGTCGTATTTGGCGCAGCTTTTGGGCTTGGCGCAGCCGCGTTACGCTCACGTGCCGCTGGCGCTCAATGAGGAGGGTAAGCGCCTGGCGAAGCGTGATGGTGCGGTAACCCTGCCGCAGCTGCGTGAGGCGGGCGTTGAAATCCCTACGATTTTGGGGTGGATTGCCGCTTCTATTCCGGTGTATAACGCGGATGGTTCTGCCCATTCGGCGGATGTTCCGATGCCTAATGCGGCGGCGATTTTGGAGCGTTTTGACCCGGCTCGCATGGCTACTGAGCCGTGGGTCGTGAGGGATCTCTAAGCCTCTGTGACATTGTCGTGTAACAGTTCAACACTCCGAACGGCTTTTAAATTTTTTGTTTAATTCGTTTTAGATGCATACGTCTCTGAACGTTTGCGTTGCTTTTAAACTACTTCTCTTGCACCGAAGTGCCCGAAACCCTGAATTCTAGGGATTTTTCGGGCATTTTTTCGCACACGCTCCCACATTGCCCCACGTGTACGACCATGAAGTTTACACAGAAAATACATATTTATTCCATAGTTCCTTACCCCTAAGCGTCAAATAGACTTTATTTTCAGCCCTTCAAAGCCTAGACTGTATCCTATGCCACTCATAAAGTTATGGGGTAGCGCATAAATACACACAGGCGCACACTACCACCAGGAGAGAAGGAACATTATGGCCGCGAGTACATACCAGGTCATCGCGCTGGCGATTTATTTTGTTGCCATGATCGCAATCGGCCTATGGGCAAATAGCAAGAACAACAGCCTCGACGACTATGTGCTGGGCGGGCGACAGCTCTCCCCCACCGTCGCCGCACTCTCAGCGGGCGCCTCCGACATGTCCGGCTGGCTCCTCATGGGTCTGCCCGGTGCCGTCTACCTCAGCGGCCTCTCCCAGGCATGGCTCGCCGTCGGTCTGACCATCGGTGCATGGTGCAACTGGAAGTTCGTGGCACCGCGACTGCGTAGCTACACCGAAGTAGCAGGTGACGCCGTGACCGTCCCCGTCTTCCTGAGCAACCGCCTCCATGACACCAAGCGCGTGCTGCGCATCGTCTCCGGTGTCGTGATTCTGGTGTTCTTCACCTTCTACGTCTCCTCCGGTATGGTGTCCGGTGGCCTGTTCTTCAAGTCCTCCTTCGGTCAGGAATACCACACCGGTATGCTCCTGCTGGCAGGCATCACCGTGTTCTACACCTTCTTCGGCGGCTTCATGGGCGCATCCTACACCGACATGGTTCAGGGTCTGCTCATGCTCGCAGCGCTGATTGCCGTTCCGGTTGTCACCATTATTGACCTCGGCGGCGTGGGCCCCGTGGTTGAGTCCATCAGCCAGGTACGCCCCGACGCGCTAAGCATCTTCGCAGGCACCACCTTCGCCGGTATTGTTTCGTCCCTCGCATGGGGTCTGGGCTACTTCGGTCAGCCGCACATTATTGTGCGATTCATGGCAATGCGCACCCCCGCGGACGCTAAGTCCGGCCGCCGCATCGGCATCAGCTGGATGGTCCTGACCGTGTTCGGCGCACTGAGCGGCGCGTTCATGGGTATCGCCTACTTTGCACGCCACCCCGAGGCGTCCCTCACCAACCCCGAAACCGCTGAGTCGGTCTTCCTGGATCTCGCCCAGATTCTGTTCCACCCCCTCGTTGCGGGCCTGATTCTGGCTGCGGTTCTGGCGGCAATTATGTCCACCCTCTCCTCGCAGCTGATCGTGTGCTCCTCCGCTCTGGTGGAAGACCTCTACGGCATCTTCTCCTCGAAGAAGCTCAGCGCGGGCAAGTCCCTGTGGCTCGGCCGTGCAGGCGTGGCAATCGTGGCACTGGTCGCCGGTGCCCTGGCGTGGAACCCCAACAGCTCCATTCTGCAGCTGGTCGCATTCGCTTGGGCTGGCTTCGGTTCGGCGTTCGGCCCGACCGTTCTGCTCTCCCTCTACTGGCGTAAGCTGACCACCCAGGGCGCACTCGCCTCCATGATTACCGGTGCCGTTGTGGCATTCGCATGGGGTCAGAGCCCGATGAAGTCCGTGCTCTACGAAATGGTTCCCGGCTTCGCTTCGGCGATGCTGGTCGCAATCATTGTCTCCCTGGTCACCTACAAGAAGAACCAGACCATTGACGAAGAGTTCGACCGCGCGGTAGAGCTCGCAAAGGTCAAGTAACCCACAAATAACCGTAGCCTACAACTAACCGAGGCTGGGTAAGGTTCCTGACCCAACCTCTAAGGCCCGGGCCGCACACACGCGGTCCGGGCCTTCTTATATGCCCGGGCAACCCATGCCACAACCTCAGACAACGCCCGAGCAACATCTGAGCAACATCTGAGCAACACCTGGGCAACACCTGGGCAACACCTGGGCAACACCTGGGCAACGCTCGGGCAACGTAGAATAGGGTCTATGACTGCACAACTTCCCGAAAAGGTCTCGGACATCTTCAACCCCGCCGACTGGCGCGTTGTCGAAGGCTTCGAAGACTTCACCGACATCACCTACCACCGCCAGGTTGAGCGCGACGAAAACGGCGAAATCCTGCGCGATCTGCCCACCGTGCGCATCGCATTCGACCGCCCCGAGGTCCGCAACGCATTCCGCCCGCACACCGTGGACGAACTCTACCGCGCCCTCGACCACGCCCGCATGACCTCCAACGTAGGCACCGTACTGCTCACCGGCAACGGCCCCTCCGCCAAGGACGGCGGCTGGGCCTTCTGCTCCGGTGGCGACCAGCGCATCCGCGGCCGCGACGGCTACCACTACGCCAGCGGCGACACCGCAGAAAGCATCGACCCGGCACGCGCAGGTCGACTGCACATCCTGGAAGTGCAGCGCCTCATCCGCACCATGCCCAAGGTCGTTATCGCCCTCGTCTCCGGCTGGGCTGCAGGCGGCGGCCACTCCCTGCACGTGGTTGCTGACCTGACCATCGCATCCGAAGAGTACGGCAAGTTCAAGCAGACTGACGCAACCGTCGGCTCCTTCGATGCAGGCTACGGTTCGGCACTGCTCGCACGCCAGGTGGGTCAGAAGTTCGCCCGCGAAATCTTCTTCCTCGCCAAGGAATACGACGCACAGCGCATGTACGAAATGGGCGCAGTCAACGACGTAGTCCCCCACGCGGAGCTCGAGAACAAGGGCCTGGAATACGCAGCGCACATCGCCCGCCAGTCCCCGCAGGCAATCCGCATGCTTAAGTACGCCTTCAACCTGCCCGACGACGGCATGCTCGGCCAGCAGGTCTTCGCCGGTGAGGCAACCCGCATGGCATACATGACCGACGAGGCCGTGGAGGGTCGCGACGCGTTCTTGCAGAAGCGTGACCCGGACTGGTCCAACTACCCCTACTACTTCTAAGAGGCAATACCTCTGTAAAAGTAGTTTCAGATGCATAGGCTCGGAGCCGGATTCAACCCTGATACCCTCAGCTAAGAATCCGGCTCCGGCGCTTTTGATGCCGCCCCGCTCCTTTTTCCCCAGGCATATGACACGCCCCGGCACATGCCAGCACGCAGCCGCTACCAACAGCCGCTAAGGATTTAGCCATGATGAACACCCCCGCACCCGGGCTCGTGCCCTCCCCCGCCCCGCAGGAGGCTACCCTGCACCCGCAGGCGGTACAGGTGCGTGCCGATCAGCCCGCCGACCCTCACGCCATGCTGGGTGCTTTTGAGCAGCTGCTGGGTGAGTTCACGGCGGGTACTGGTGCGGAGAGTGTAGAGACTGCGGAGCCTATTGCCCTGGTGGTGGGCACCTCCGGATCCACCGGAAGCCCCAAACGCACCGCGCTGACCGCGCGGGCTCTTGCCGCCAGTGCGGCAGCCACCGAGAACTTCTTCGACTCAAACTCCGACGCCGCCTCGCAGTGGCTGTTGGCTCTTCCCGCGCACTATATTGCCGGTGCGCAGGTGCTCGCCCGCTCCGTGCTCGCCGGTACCACCCCGGTCATTGCCCGCTCCGTGACCGACCCGGTGCACTTTAGCCCGGAAGTTTTCCTGCAGGCGGTTGAGCGAATGAGCTCGGCACGCCGATTTGTCTCCCTGGTGCCCACCCAGCTACATAAGCTCCTTGAAAGCGCGGACGCCAACCCGTCCCTGGGCGCTGAGATTCACGAGGCGCTCGGCTCTTTCACCGGAATCCTGCTCGGAGGCGCCCCCGCCAGCGCCGACCTGCTCGCCGCCTCCACCGCGCTGGGGCTGAGCACGGTGACCACCTACGGTAGTGCCGAAACCGCCGGCGGATGCGTCTACTCCGGCGCTGTGCTGCCCGGCGTGCGGGTGGAGCTCGTACCCGAAGAAGGTATGCCCGCCGTGCCAGATATTGAGGGGAAGCCCGCGCAGGTGGGCCGTATTTGGATCAGCGGCGCGCACCTCGCCAGCGGCTACGTGGGCGATGCAACCCGCACCGCCGAGCACTTCTTCACCGGCGCGGACGGCACCCGCTGGTACCGCACCGACGACTACGGTCTGCTCAGCCCCGTAAACAACCCCGACAGCACTGCGCACGACCCCAACAGCGTTGCGCACGGCACCGACAGCGCTGCACATGACAATGCGCCGCGCCTGCAGGTGCTCGGTCGTAGCGACGACGTGCTCATCAGCGGAGGCGTAAAAATCTCCGCACGCGCCGTGGTGACCGTCCTCGAAGAGCACCCCGCCGTACGCGAGGCCTGCGTAGTCGGCCTACCCGATGCCCGCTGGGGCACAGCCATTGCCGCCGCGGTCACGCTGGTACCTTCTGCCGATGCCGCGGCTGCACCTGCTGAGAATAACCCCGCGCTGAGCGAAGAACTCTGCACCCTGTTACGTGCCCGCTGCGCCGAAAAGCTCGGTGCCCCCGCCGCACCCAAGCAGCTGAGCATCCTGCCGGATTTCCCGCTCACCAGCACCGGCAAGCCGGACCGCGCAAAAATATACAGTATCCTGGACAGAGACTATCGTCAGGGCTAAAGCAGGCTCATCCGCGGGTTTTTACCCCGCACCTACAGCCGCCCGCACGCCCTGACTCTCACAGCGCGACCCCTCACGCACAATACCCACGCATCATACGCACTTAGACCCGGAAGGAACCCCCGTGGCAACTGCCGCCCAATGGATTGAAGGCGCTCGCCTGCGCACCCTGCCGCTCGCCGTCGCCCCCATTATTGCCGGCTCAGCTGCCGCCTACGAGATCAACGCATTCAAGCCGCTCTACGCGTTCCTAGCGTTCCTCGTCGCGTTCTTCCTGCAGGTCGGCGTGAACTACGCCAACGACTACTCCGACGGCATCAAGGGCACCGACGAAGACCGCGTGGGTCCGCTACGCCTCGTCGGTTCCGGCGTGACAAGCCCCCGCTCCGTCAAGTTCGCCGCCTTCGCATGCTTCGGCCTAGCGATGCTTGCGGGTCTTGCCCTGGTGGCTCTGGCGAACCAGTGGTGGTTCCTGGCGATTGGCGCCTCCAGCGTCTTCGCGGCGTGGGGCTACACCGGCGGCAAGCACCCCTACGGCTACATGGGCCTGGGTGACGTGTTCGTTTTCGTCTACTTCGGTCTGGTCGCGACCCTGGGCACCCTCTACACGCAGGCGCACACCCTGACCCTGCTCGGCTGGGTTGGTGCTATCGGCATTGGTCTGATTTCCTGTGCGCTGCTCATGGCGAATAACGTGCGTGACATTCCCACCGACATTGAGGCGGGCAAGCTGACCATGGCGGTCCGCCTGGGCGAACGCTGGTCGCGCATCACCTACATCGTGGAGATGGCGCTGGCGCTGGGTCTGGGTGTGCTCCTGCTCGATGAGAACCCCTGGTTCCTGCTAATCTTCCTGCTGGTCGGCCCGACCATCCACTCCTGCGTAACCGTGTGGACGCGCGGCGGCCGCGAGCTAATCCCCGTGCTCAAGCAGGCAGGTATTGTGGCGCTCGCGTACTCCGTGATTCTTGCCCTCGCCGTGTGGCTGGGTTCGCTGGATATTATTAGCCACGAGGTTCAGGTGTTCACCGGTTACTAAGACCGGCTACTAAGCCGACGCACGAATCTGCCCCGATTTGCCGCGCCGTTAAGCCGCTAGCGGGCACCCGGTTCATAGTTCCGCGATAACGCGGCGGTGTGTCATAGTAGTGCTTATGATTCGAGCCATGCTGATTATTGGCGGCGCCGCCCTCATCGTGGGGCTGACCCTCTACACCCTCTTGGACGCCGTCCGCACCCCCGCACACGAGGCGCGCACCCTGCCCAAGTGGCTGTGGGTTCTCGTCACCCTGCTCTTCCCCGTGGTGGGCCCGCTCATGTGGCTTATCCTGGGCCGCCCCAAGGCGCAGCCCGCAGCAGGCGCTCGCCGCGGCTTCGGTCAGCGACGCAACACCCCCGCGCCCTCGGTATCTTCCCCCGACGACGATGAAGAGTACCTGCGCTGGCTCAAAGCAAAAGCAGAACGCGAACGCCGCAGCCGCGAAGCAGAATCGAACAACACGCAGGATTCTGAACGTAAAGATCCCGAGGACGGCACCCCGAATCAGGGTAACGGGCAGAACTAGCCGAGACAGCTAGGTGTGCAGCCCGTGTAGGTTTGCAGCTCGTGCGCCCCTCAAGGTTTATAGAAAGAGGCTGTGAGCGCATCCGTAATGGATGGGCTCGCAGCCTCTTACTATGCTCGAAACAGCTTGAGGAATTAGCTACTGGGTTTATTAGCTACCGGGCAGCTGAATCACACCACCGTACAGCGGCGCAGCAGGCTCCGAATACCCCACAAAATGCGGCATCTCATGCTCAAAATCAGTGGTGCTAAACGCCAGGGTCGTAATCGACGCCAGGTTGCACTCACGGGCACGCGGGTCATGCTGCAGCATGCGGCCCTCAACGCCCAGGCGAGTAATCCAAATCGGCAGCTGATGCGACACAATAATCGCCTCCGCACCCTCGCCACCCAACTCGTAGGCGGTACGCGCCGCATCCTGAACAGCCGCAGCCATACGGCGAATCTGATCCAGGTACGACTCACCCCAGGAGGGGCGCGCCGGGTTGTACAGCTTCGTCCAGTGACGCGGGTTCTTCAGCAGCTCCTGCGCGTTCACGTGCAGACCCTCAAAGTAGTTATCCGCCTCAATGACGCGCTCATCCGGCTGCGCGGTCAGGCCCAGCAGCTCCTCAACCGGGGCGGCAGACTCACGGGTGCGCTGCAACGGCGAGCAGACCAGATGCACGAAACGGGCACCGCGCTCAGCACGAGCCACAAACTCCTCAGCGCTCAGACGCACCATCTGCTGGCCCTTATCGGACAGACGGTAGCCGGGCAGACGGCCGTACACGATACGCTCGGGGTTGTGCACCTCGCCGTGACGCATGAGGTGAACTTTAATGGTGGAAGTTTCAGTCATAATCCCAGTCTCTCAGATAGCGCGCCGCACCCCAAACAGGTGGCCCGCACATACCCTCTGCAAATACAAAACCCGGCGTACAAAACCCCGCGCATAAAACCCAGCCCGCGAAACTGCAGGAACGCAAAAACCCCGCCTCTCCGTACGGAGGGCGGGGCGAAAGAAGTCTATTTACTTCTTGTTGCGGCGCTGGTGGCGGGTCTTACGAAGCAGCTTGCGGTGCTTCTTCTTGGACATACGCTTGCGGCGCTTCTTGATAACGGAACCCATAGGATTTCCTCACTTTACTCGTACCCGGCCGAGCCATTCGACTCGGTAGCTACCCGGGGATATTTATACCGGTATAACCGATCCAAAACGCATTTTAGGCACAGAAATACCCTTGCGTTTTAGAGCGCTACCTACCTAGAGTACTAGGTTTACCCCCATTTTCACCATTCGAGAGCGGCTTTTCAGGAGTTTTTCCCTGAATTTCCGCTTTTCCCGCAGGCTTATCGAGGGTATTTCCGGGTGGAAACGGGGATTCGGCAGCCCTAACGGCGCTTCTTCTTCGACTTCTTCGAGCCCTTAGCCCGTCCCTTAGACAGAGCCGAACCAGAAGAAGCTACAGCACCCTCAGAAGTGCTCTCCTCAGCCTGGGAGGCGGCCTCTACTGATTCCTCCGCCAGTTCCTGCGCGGGGTTAGATTCCTCAGCGGGTTCTTCAACCGGCTCTTCTGCAGAAACCTCCTCAGCGGGGTTTTCCTCAGCCGCCGCGTGCAGCGCCTTCAGACGCTCAGCACGCTCAGCCTCGGCACGAGCCAGCGCCTCCTGATCAATAGCGGGCTGGGGCTCAGGCTTCGCTTCAGCATTCACAGCCGGCTCCTTCGCTGCCTGATCCTTTTCCGGGCTCTTCTGAGCTTCCTCAGGCTCGTACACATCCACGCCAAAGAAACGCTTCATCTTCGAGAAGATACCGCGGCGCTCCTGCACTGGCTCATCGTGCGGAAGCTTCTCATAGGTGTCGTGGATGGTCGCTGCCGCCTCAAGACGGGTAGGCTCAGCAGGCTGAACGGCGGGCGCCTCCTGGCGCGCCGGAGCACGCAGAACGTTCTCCGATTCAGTCTCCGCAGGAGCCGCGGCAGTCACAACAGCCGCAGGACGCGCGGTACGGGCAGGCGCAGTCAGCACCCTACTACGATCCACCGGCTTAATGATGGTTGCACGCACCGGAGAAATAATCTGACCGCTACGACGACGCGGAGCCGCCGTAGAAGCACGCAGAACCTTCGCGGGACCCTCAGCCTCTTCCTGCGCGTGCGCGGCAGGCACGCTCGACATCTGACCGCTGGGAGCCTGGGCGGCGGGCGCCTGGGCACCAGATACCGGAGCCGCAGAAGCAGCCGGGGCGGTGCTACGGCGCGGGGTACCGAAGCTCAGCGGCACATCCAGGCTCACCGATGGAACGGCAGGCTGTGCGGGGGTTGCAGGAGTTACAGCAGGTGCGGACTGGGACGCAGCGGGAATGGAACGTTCTACCTTGTCAGAAGCAGAAACATCCGCGCCAGTTGTAGTCTCAGCAGAGGTATCAGCCTGCTCGGAGGGATTCTCAGACGCAGCCTCATCAACGTGGGCAACCTCGGGTTCGGGCTGCTCATACTCCACGTCAGCAGACTGCACAGACACCACAGCAGAAACCGGCGCAGAAACCTGAGCCGGCTCAGCGGACGCCGCAACAGGAGCATCCGCGGCGGGCAACGCCCCCACATCAGCGAAGGACGCATCATCCTGCATCAAATCGTCAAAGTCATCAGCGGCAAACTCATCCACATCAACCGGCGCAAACTCAGAAGCAATCGGCTCACCCGGCAGACCGTTCGCAGAGGTCGCCTCCTGCTCCAGGTCAATACCGGCATCAGCATACATGCCGCGCAGCTGACCAATCACCATGGCACGAGCCGTCGCCGAATCGCCCGCCTTCAAAGCCTCCGCAATAGCGCGGCTCTCAGCACGCAGACGCTCCACAGCGCTACTCCACAGCGGCATACGACCCACCAGCGACAGCATCGACTCAAAACTCGGCTGACGCACCGACGCGAGCAGACCCACCAGCAGCTCATTACCCGCACAACGCATTACCTGGTGGTGGAACGTCAGCAGAAGCTCCAGGAAATCACGAATCGACAGGTCGAAATCTTCCATCTGCGCCAGGACCTCGTCCATCTCCGCGAAGGAGGTGGTCTTCGGGTCAATACGCGCAATCGCCCAGCTTTCCAGCAGAATACGGGTCTGCACCAGGTCACGAGTCGGGTAACGCGAGCTGGACATGTGCAGGCGCAGAGCGGCACTCGCCGCGGAAGCCGGCTCATCGCTCAGGTGCACCAGCATTTCCTTGCCGCGGCCGTTGTACAGCTGCACCAGATCCATATCTTCCAGGGTGCGTAGAGCCTCGCGGGTACGGGAACGACCCACACCAATAGCGCGCGCAATTTCGCTATCGCTGGGCAGATCCTGACCCAGCTGAATGTTGCCCTCGAACAGTTCGTTCTCGAGCCAGCGCAGAATTTTACGATGAATAGCCACGTGAATGCGTCTTTCGGTCAAAAAGTGAGTGAGAGTGTGTGTGTTTTACAGAGAGTTAATGCCGGAAGTGATCGGCAGGGCAGACCCTAGCCGCCCGTCTTAGCGGCGGCGGCCACGCAGGAAGCCGAAGAGGCCACCGCGGTGGTTGTCCTTCGCCTCGGCGCTGGTCGTATCAGGGCTGGGTCGGTACACCGAATCGTAGGAGGGCATGGTCTGATACTCGGGCTCCTCAGCGGAGGCTTCGGCCTTAGCAGGCTCACCCTCGACAGGCTCATCATTGGCGGGCTCCCCCTCACCGAGTTCAGCCTTCTCAGTAGCTTCTGCGGGCGAAGCTGCTTCCTCAACAGACTCAGCCTCAACAGATTCAGCCTTCATAGATTCAGCCTTCACGGGCTCTTCTGCCGCGGCTTCATCCATTACGTTCTTCGCAATCACAGACTTTTCAACTGCAGAATCCTCAGCTGCAAATTCCTTGCGGGTTGCTTCTTCCTTGACGGACTCAGCGGGTGCAACAGGCTTCTCAGCTGCACCCTTTTCGTCGGTAGCCTTTTCCTCGGCAATCTTTTCAAGCACAACAGCCTCGGGAATCACGGGGATAGGCTGAATCGAGCCACCCACAACCGCAGCGGGGTCGATGCCATAAGGCACCACAGCCGCAGGCTGAGGGAATGCTACCGGCTTCTGCGCTACGACAGGCTTAGCCTCAGCAGGTGCCGCGGGGGTAGCGGGCTGAGCGGGGGTTGCCGACGCCGCGGGGGTCACCCCAGCGTCGTAACCGTAGGATGCGGGAGTGAAGGGACGCATCGGGGTGCTATCCACAGCCTCTTCCTGCGGGGTGGGCTCAGCAGCTCCCACCTTCTCAGCGACAGCTTCGGAAGCGGTGCTATCAGCAGCCTGCTCCGCAGGGCGCGAGTAGATGCGCGCGCTGGGGGTCAGGTGCTGTGCGCGGGCGCGCTGAATGCGAGCCTGCTCGATTTCCTCGGGGGTGGGTGCCTCAATGGTGAGAGTCTCAGAGTCGGTCGCTTCGGGCTTCTGAGCACTCTTTTCGGAGGTCTTCTCGACCGGCTTCTCAGCCGTCGCATTGTCGGAGGCAGATGCACTCACGCCACCGGGCAGTGCCACGGGTGCGTGCGCCTCATTGGACTGGCGTGCAATCTGAACGGTCTCGTTAATCCACTCGGTCACGGTGGCGAATACATCCGGGTTCAGGGAGTAGAGGCGACGTTGCCCCTCCACGGTCACGGAGACCACATCTGCATCGCGAAGGACTTTCAGGTGCTTCGAAATGGTCGGCTGGCTCATGCCTAGCTTTTCAACCACTGCGCCCACAGTGTGGGTTTGCTCAGCGAGAATACGCACAATTCGGCGGCGAGTCGGATCCGCGATGACAGAAAAAACATCAGAATGCATATAGCGATTATGACATATAAAGTGGCGCCTCAAGCTTAGAATGAGGCTGATACAGAAATTACCTTCAAAAATTCTGAAAGACCACTGAATACTAACCCAATATGGAGCCCTGAAAGGGAGAAAAGCATGAAGTGCCTATCACATCTCGTGGTGATTTCCTGTATCTCATCCTAGGCATATGCAATCCAGCGAACCCCTCAATACTTATATAGCTAATACAGAATATATAGTTTTCGTGGTTCCACCCACAAAACCAGCCGCACGCCTTCTCCAAGCTCACATATTTACCCCCGAACCACCAGAGCCTCAACCCCCTCAGCAGGCACCCGGCGCGATACACTAGAAGGCGTTAAACACAGGCTCAAACAGCCGCCCAACACATCAACACGTCAACACCCAGACACTCGCTGAAGGAGGCGCATGGGACGCATCATCCGCCGCACCCGGCGCCGACACCACCACCCCCAGGGCCAGCTCAACCGCCGCTGGGACACCCTCAGCGGTGCCACCTCCGAACCCCAAAAGCAGCAGGTTCGCCGAAGCCGCCGCGACCGCCGCGAAGCTGAAAACCTCAGCATCCTCACCAGCGTGCCCGGCATCGATCTTGACCGTCTGCCCACCCTACGTGACCACGAAGACTCCGAGACTCAGCGCAAACGAACCCCGCTAGAGTTCAACCAGAAGACTCTCGAACGCTTCCGCGACTTCATTGATTCCTCGGTTCTGGCGTCCCCCTCACGCACTGCAATCAGTGCCTTCTTTCTAGTCATCATCTTCTTCACCGTCATGCTGTCCCTGCCGATTTCTTCGGCAGACGGGCAGCGCGTCGCACTACACCACGCGGTCTTCACCTCAACCAGCGCGGTCACCGTGACCGGTCTGACCACCGTCTCCACGGCGGATCAGTGGTCAACCTTCGGTCAGGCAATGATTCTTCTCGCCTGCCAGGTGGGTGGCCTGGGCACGCTGACCATCACCTCCCTGCTGGCGCTGGCTATCGGCCGCAAAATGGGTCTGCGCACCAAACTCATCGCCCAGGAAGACCTGAACATCAGCCGACTCGGCGAGGTCGGCGGCATCGTTAAAGCGGTGGCGTACGCGTCTTTCTCCATCGAAGCGTTCATTGCAATGCTCCTCACTCCGCGCTTCCTCGCGCTTGGTGAAGCACCACACGAGGCTCTGTGGCACGGCATTTTCTACTCGGTTTCTGCATTCAACAACGCCGGATTCACCCCGCACTCGGACGGTATCGTACCCTACGGCCACGATCTCTTCCTGCTCGTACCCATCTGCATCGCGGTGTTCCTCGGCTCGCTCGGCTTCCCCGTGTTCATTGCGATTCAGCGCAACCCTTTCCGTCCCTCACACTGGCAGCTCACCGCAAAACTGACCGTGGTCACCACCCTCTTCTTCTTCGGTTTTGGTGCCTTTTTCTGGGGTCTTTTCGAATGGAATAACCCCGCAACCATCGGTTCCTACTCTCCCGGCGATAAAATCCTCAACGCCATCTTTGCCTCCGTAATGATGCGTTCGGGCGGCTTCAACCTGGTCGACATGGACGCCATCACCCCCGTCTCCACCCTGCTGACGGACACGCTCATGTTCGTTGGTGGCGGCTCCGGCTCGACCGCAGGCGGCGTGAAGGTCACCACCATCGCCGTGATTGCCCTGTCGATTCTTGCCGAGGCGCGAGGTGACCAGAAGGTCGTAGCGTTCAATCGCACCATCCCCGAATCCTCTCTGCGCATTGCCATCTCTGTGATCGTTATGGGTGCTACCGTGGTAGGTGTTGGCACCGCATCGATTCTCATCATTAGCGGCGCAGATCTCAAAGAAGTCATCTTCGAGGTCATCTCTGCCTTCGCGACCTGCGGCCTCTCGAACGGCCTCTCCGCCAGCCTACCTCCGGCAGGCGTGTACGTGCTCAGCGTTCTGATGCTCATTGGTCGTGTGGGTACAACAACCGCCGCAACCGGCCTGGCGATGCGTTCACGCCGCCGCCTCTACAAGTTCCCCGAAGAAAGGCCCACCATTGGCTAGTGCACATAACGCCCCCGTCCTCGTCATCGGCCTGGGACGCTTCGGTTCGGCTGTGGCTGCCCAGTTGCGCCTGCAGAATAAAGAGGTTCTCGCCATCGAGAAGGACCCCGAGCTGGTGCAGAAATGGTCCGGTGTGCTGACCCACGTGGTCTCCGCCGATGCGACCGATATCGACACCCTGCACCAGTTGGGCGCAGACGATTTCGGTTCCGCCGTGGTGGGCGTGGGCACCTCCGTGGAGGCGTCCGTGCTGATTACCGCGAACCTTGTAGACATTGGCGTGGAGCGTATCTGGGCGAAGGCTATCACCCCCGCACACGGCAAGATTCTGGAGCGCATTGGCGCGCACCACGTGGTCTACCCGGAGGCGGACGCCGGCCGCCGCGCTGCGCACCTCGTCTCGGGTCGACTGCTGGACTACATTGAGTTTGATGACGACTTCGCGATTGCGAAGATGCGCCCACCGAAGGAAACCCACGGCTTCACCCTCGCAGAGTCGGATATCCGTTCCAAGTACGGCGTGTCTGTGGTCGGCATTAAGTCCCCCGGTGAGGACTTCACCTACGCGGACGCGACCACCCGCATTCACTCGCGTGACATTCTGATTGTGTCCGGTCAGGTGGATTTGATTGAGCGTTTCGCGGCGCGCCCCTAAGCGCATTTTTCCATACCCCGCGGCGGTTACTTTTCCTGTCTTTGCCGGCTTTGAGGAGCGCGTATTTGAGGGCCCGTGTTTGAGAAGCCTGCGAATAGACATAGAAAAACAGCCTCTTCCCGTTCTGTCGGGAGGAGGCTGTTTTCTGTGGTTTTACCCAATCATAGGGATGCTACCGGACGGTATTAGTCCCCGCTGGTTAGTCCGTAATGACTAGTCCTCGTCAGCGGTGTACAGCTGGCTCATTTCCGCCGAACGGGCGGCGCAGGCGCGCATCGCGTCCTCGGTCAGCTGGAAGAGGCCACCCTCCACGAAGGTGTTCAGCGCACGCTCGGTGGTGCCGTTCGGGCTGGTCACGGCGCGGCGCAGGGCGGGCGCATCCGGGTTGGTGTCGAGCAAGAAGCCTGCACCTGCAACGGTTGCGCTGGCAAGCTTGAGGGCGGTCTCATGATCCAGGCCGAGTTCCGCACCGGCGGCGGCCATCGCCTCGGCAAGCAGGAACGCGTATGCCGGGCCAGAACCGGAGACAGCGGTGACCGCATCCATCTGGTCCTCGCGGACCTCAACAACCAGACCGACGGTGCCCAGGACCTCTTCGACGAGCTTCTTCTGCTCGTCCTTCACGGTGTCGGTGGTGGAGATGGCGAGCACGCCCTTGCCCACGGAGGAGGGGGTGTTCGGCATGCAGCGAACAATGGGCTGACCTGCGGGAAGGCACTCGGCGAGGGTTTCGAGGGTCACGCCGGCAGCCACGGACACCACGACGGCGTTCGGGGCGAGGGCGGGCGCAATATCGCGGGCGAGCTCGACGATGCCGTAGGGCTTCACACCGAGCAGCACGACGTCTGCGTGGGCGGTTGCCTTGTGGTTGCCGTCGGCTTCGCCGCCGGTGGTGATGATTTCGACCTTGTCGCCGAGGCGCTGGGCGAGAGCGGCGCGGGATTCTTCGCTACGCACGGTGGCGCGGATGTGGGCGGGGTCGTGGCCTGCAGCGAGCAGACCTGCGGCGATGGAGCCGTTCATGGAGCCGGTGCCGAGAAAAGCAATAGTTGCGGTCATCGTTGATCCTTCCTAATGGGGTGCCTACGCCCTGCGGGTGCGCGGTGTGCTGTGCACGGCGGGCGTGTGGAGGCGTACCCTTCCAGCATAGCGGGTGCGGCTACGGGCATGTGACCTGGCTCGTGTTTCTTCCGCGTTTTCTAGGCGGCGGATTCATCTCATGCTCCGCGACCCAATGCGCTGGGCTCCGCTTCTCACGTTCTGGCATGCCGGGAGGGCGTAATTCTGCGGGCGTAGAATGAAAACAGCTTCACCCGCGGCAGTTTGTGCCGGGCATGCAGTCTTCAAACCACACAGCACGCAACACACAAATTTTTCTATGTCTTCTCATACTGGTTCTTCCTCGAATAGCCCGCAGAGCCCTGCGGGTTTCCGTTCTTTTTCGTTTCGCCTCCTGCTGGGGCTAACCCTTGCCGCGCTGGTCACGGGCGTGTTCAGCGGTCTGGGTGCGATTGTTCTGCATTATGTTCTGGATTTTATGCAGGAGCTAACTTTCGGTCAGGCTGAGGGACATCACCCGATGGTCACTGATGGCGCTGACCCGGCGCGTCGCGCCTTGGTTTTGGCGGCTCTGGGTCCGTTTGTGGCGCTGGTTTGGTATTACCTGCAGTCGGGCGGCCGGCGTGTGGTCGGCGTAAAGTCGCAGATTGCAGGTGCTACTGAGGAGGATCGTGCGCCGTCGCTGTGGCGGCAGATTTCGCATTCGGTGATTCAGATTGTTGCGGTGGGTGCGGGCTCCCCGGTGGGTAAGGAGGTCGCGCCTCGTGAGCTGGGTGCACTGGCCGCGGGTCGGTGCGCGCGTTTTCTGGAGCGTGTGGGTGGCACTCGCCCGGATGGTTCGCCGCTGCTGGGTGATCGTGAGCGTCGCCTGCTGGTGGCGGCGGGTGCGGCGTCCGGTTTGGCAGCGGTGTATCAGGTGCCGATTGGTGGTCTGGTGTACCTTGTGGAGGCGATGGCTGCGGGTTTGAGCTTGTGGTCGCTGTATGTGGGTGCAGTGACGGTGTGGACGGCGACGGTCACGGCGAATCTGGTGATTTCGAATGCGCCGACGTACCCGGTGCCGCAGCTTCCGTTGGATGCGACGACGCTAACGGTGGCGGCGCTAACGGGTGTGGTGTTGGCTCCGTTGGCGTTGGGTTTTAGGGCGTTGTCGCAGCGTGCAGAGAAGATTAAGGCGAAGGACCGTTCTCTTTTGTGGCGTATTCCGGTGTCGTTTGCGCTGGTCGCGGTGGTTTCGCTGTGGCTTCCGGAGATTTTGGGTAATGGTCGCCTGCTGACTCAGCACACGTTTAATGTGTCTCTGGATGCGGCGGCGGGCAGTTTGTCTGCGGCGGCAGCAGTGTATGTGTTGGCGTTGTGCGTGGCGAAGGCTGCCGTGGTGCTGTTGAGTCTGCGTTCGGGTTCGTATGGCGGTACGTTGACGCCGGGTTTGGCGTTGGGTGCGGCGGCTGCGTTTTGTGTGGCGGCGCTGGCGCTGTGGGCATTCCCCGGTTTGGGTGGGGTGCCGGGTGGCGCGTCGATGGTGTTGTATGCTGCGGCGTTGACGGGTACGGCGGCGTTTTTGGGTGTGTCGATGAATGCGCCGTTGTCTGCGTTGACGTTGTTGATTGGTTTTACGGGTCAGGGCGCGAGTGCGTGGCTGCCGATGGCGGTTGCGGTAGGCACGGCGGTGCTGACGCGTTGGGCGTGGACGCGAGTGTTCGGAGCCAAGAAGTAGATTGCAGAAATAGGGGGCGGCCCCGGATGCGTGTGCGTCCGGGGCTGCCTGCTTTTTAGATCGAGGTTTTCGATAGGTTAGTGCCTTCGCCGTGGGTCTTTAACCCGCAGTGAAGACACTAACCCATCGACGAAAAGGCTAAGTCATAACCCATAACCGGCTCTCACCTACCTGGCGCAGCCGGAGATTCGGTCATGAGTTCCGGATTTCTGCCATAGGTTAGCAACTTTGGTCGTAGTTAAAAACCATGGTCGAAGACGCTAAACCATGGCACAAATTCTGCTGAGGCGGCACCTCCACAAGTGCAGATTATTTGATACATAAAACATTGAGGTGTTCGTAAGGTGATGTTTAGCCGCTGTTGCACCCAAAAGAATGCAAACGACCGCAAACATGCGGTAGGGTGGTAACTGTAGTGTTCCATAACGCATTGACGCGTTTGTTGGGCGCGCTACGGGGCTGTTTTTCTTCCGGCAGTCAGTTTGACCTGTGAATAACGGCCCGACATGCACATATATCACACCATCACCGACGATAGGAGCGCATCTTCTATGGATTCGACCATTTTCAACCGCCGTACCCTGCTGGGTAGCGGCGCACTTGTGGGCCTTGGCGCCCTGCTTGCGGCGTGCGGCCAGCAGGCAAATAACGAGGCGGCAGCCACCGCCTCCGCCGCACCGAGTGAAACTGCCTCGGCGTCTGCGGCTACCTCTGAATCTGCATCAGCTTCGGCAACCCCGAGCCCTGTCATTACCCGCGGCTACTCCGGCGGCTCAAAGGCACCGGATGGCGAGTACCGTAAGGCCGATGGCCACGGTCCTGCACAGAATGTTCCACTACCGAAAGCCGAGCCGCAGCAGTACCCCGAAACCTTTGCCGGTCTCCGTGAAATGATGCGTGACTGGATTAAGGCACGCAACTACGGCATCCAGACGGGCGACATGCAATATGTATGGCCCTACATGCTGGACACTTTCGATGAGGACATTAAATTTCTTCACTACATCGAGGATCTTTACAAAAGCGGCGGCTGGGTTATTGAAGGTACCTCGGAATACCAGGCCGAAAGCGACCTGATGTATGACGAAGAGTCTAAAGAATATTGGGTTCTCATCCGACGCCTGTGGACTTATGGCATGTACGTAAACCCCAATGGCAAGGTGTATGAGCGTACTAATACCAGCAATGAGAATGAAACGTTTATGTTCCGCTATAAGTACCAGAACGGCTATTGGCGGCTCTCGGAGCATCGCTCAAACAAGGAGCTGCGCGAGCAAGGAATCATCAAATAATGGCCAATAAGTTTTCAGGGTTTCTAGGAATAGCTGTTATTTCTGCGCTCATACTACCTTTTGGTGCGCCAGCTGGTGCGCTAGAAGATACTTCGAATAACAGCAATCACAGCATCACAGACCATAGCGCCACTCCACCAGCTGCAGAGAATGGAAATGAAGGACTAGATTCCGAAGAGCAGGTCGATTTACCACCTCAGCAAGCGGAATCCGAACTCGTAGCTCGCGCAGAGAGCAAACAGAAATCTTTTGAAGAAACCCACCGTGTTAAACATGACGGTCTAGGAAACCAATTCTATGCTTCAATCGAAGATAAGGACTCCTGCGTCACCGCTGATCATCAGCCAGGACAGTATTTCCGCACCTGGATGATGCCTGACGACGGCAACGACTACACCGGTTACTACAATACCTCCGGCATCGGAACCTACTGCAACCCAGTAGAATCCCGCACCCTAACCGCCAACAACCCCGGCGAGCCCCGTAAGCCGAGCCCTGCTGAAATGCTTCAAGAAATTGAAGATAAATTCGCTAACACTGATATTCGACCGCCTATCCTGAAGCAGTCCTACAACTCTGGTGAAGGTACTGGCAGGGCTAAGGGCGACCCGAATATTTATAAGGGCGACAACGTCAATTTCTACGCTGAAGCCCCCACAGCTTATTGGGAAGGCGAACTCTCGGCAGGTCACGTTGAAATCGAGTCTTATCCGGTGCAGATGACCGTCCAGTACGGCAACGGTGATGAGGATAGCTTCTACACCATCGGTGAGCCCATCTACCCGAAGTCAGGCTCGAAAGCGCGGCCAACTGCGACCAGTTATGTGTATAAGCGTTCGGGCAACTTCCACGCCTACGCAACGGTTTCTTATGCTGGCCGGTACCGCGTCAATGGTGGCCCGTGGCAGGCTATGCGTACTGTCGTTAAGAAGGACACTGCTGAACCTTTGCTGATTCGTGTGTGGTGGACCGATGTAGGCCGCGTGGCGGGTGACTGCAGCTACGACGACACTCGCTGGGGCTGCAAGAACGATCCCACGATGGGTAAGAAGGATAACCCGAACCCCAGGTTGCGCAAGGCTGATGTCCGTACCGGCCAGCGCTGGCACCTGAACGATAACGGTGACGGGGACACGGAGTATTCGCTGCACCGCGACTGGCCCGATATGTAAATCGGCTCTGACCCAACATATAAATAACCGCAGCAGGCGGCCCCGGACATGTAAGCGTCCGGGGCCGCTTTTGTTTTACCGTGCCCTGCCGAAAAATTGTGCCATAGGTTAGTGTCTTTGGTCGTAGTTAAAAGCCATTGCCGAAGACACTAAACCATGGCACGAATTCTGTACGTGTTACAGCCCCATAGCGAGAAGCCACATGTGTTTCCAGAAGCCACTTATGATGTGGCTGTTCGAAACACATGTGGCTTCTCAACATTTACCCTCGCGGAAGCTAAAGTTGTCTAGAGCGGGTCAACTTTTGCTTTCAGCTTTAGTCTCCACAGATTCCTTATCTGAAGTTGCTTGACCCTGGGTCGACAATTCTTTGCCTTCAAGGTTCTTAGCATCAATTTCAAATGCCCCCTCTAAATAAGAACCGTAGGGCTTTCCACTCTTATTAAACTTTTCAAGAAGAGCATATGGGACTGCAGCCATTAGAATCTTTACAGGAGGAATATACCACTTATTCCTTCTCCATATTTTAGGAACGTTAACTAAAGCAGCATATTCACTATCAAACATGGCATACCCTAGGCGCACCACAGCTTTATCAGGTGAGTTAATTAATGCATCTAAATTTTCACAAATATTTTTCGGAGCATATTTCTGCAAAATTTTAATATATTCATACCTAGCAATCTCACCGCTACTAATAGCATTTCCCAATGGCTTAATGACAACATACAAGGTGCGAACTGAAAAAATTGACATAAAGGTCAAAAATAAGGTAAGCGCAGGGGTTAATACCACCATATATTGCCTTTCGCCATCAAGAATTTCAGGATTCACAATAACTTGAAAAGATAAGATGGCTAATTTAATGCATTCGATACCATACCTTATCGACATTGCAATCATAAAAATATACAGAATTACTTGAAGGAATACAGAGAGAATAGTACTAAAACTCGGAAATATTTTTATATCCCCCATCCATTGCCCCACAATATAAGATTCAGGAATTTTTAACAACCTCTTCCGGGCCTGAATATCACGACACCCAGAGAGTACCTTGTGTTCCCAAGCTAACCGCTCTAAAGCAATTTTGCGACACCCTTCAATCTCTCTATACTCTGGTGAGACAATTGCCAGCGCGTCTACGTTTTCAAAGTTGACAAGCTCCTTATACTCCTTAGAAATTTCAAGAAGCTCCTTATACCGAGCTAATTCGGGCGGTTTAGAACGCTTAGAGAAGTCCATCTGTCTGTCAGCTTTACGACCATTCCACCAGGCAACAAGTAACGAGCCGATTAGAGTAATCAAAGCACCAGTCAATACAGGCAAAAAGTTACTTACTGCAATCATATTTTCGGTCCCCTCAGCTAGCATCTGCGCTAACAGTAGTTGGTTCTTCATCGGTGATTGTTCCTTTCCTAGCAGGCGGCCCCGGATACGGAAGTGTTCGGGGCCGCTTTTTAGCACATCGATAAACTACGCCTTATATTTGCTTTGATGGCTTTGAAAGGAATAGCAGATAGATTCCGAAGATGAGCTTAATCGCCGCGTCGATATATGCAATTACCTCTAACGGGATGTTGGTAAAAATATATCCCGCAAACACGTTAATGGCACAGATAAGACCCAGGTATATCATTGACTTTCCATGCACAAAATAGTATGGGAAGAAATGCAGTGCGGTTGCCATTAGTGCCCCTAGCCAAATCAGTCTCCAATTTTCAGTTGCAAAGAATGGGCCACCCAGCAAAACCATTAAGATAAATAGTAAAATAACAGCATACGAGGATACTTTATTTTGAAATGCACTTGAGGGGCCATCGGATAGTTTATTCAGTACCTTTTTATTCATGTTGATTGAGAAGAAGCTAATAACGTAGCCAATACTGAACACTTGCATGTTTATTATTTGCTTTCCTCCAACCAGGGTAGCTATTGCTATAACTGCCGCTACCACAATTAGCCACAGACCGCATGCCCTCTTATAGTTAAATTCTAACTTTTCATCTTTGTTATAGTTTAGAAAAATCATCGATACCTCCAATAGCCTCTCGTAGAGTCACTTCTCTTGTTAATTCACTAAATTTTAATATGAAAAAATTCTGCAATATATCAATATAACCCAGTCCTTCTGACTATTAATTATATCTCCCATGATTATATCAAAATAGCAATAGAGAATTCGCTAAAAAAGCGAAAGAGCCGGCCCCGGATGCGTATGTGCGTCCGGGGCCGCTCTGTTTTGCTTGGGTTGCTCGGTGCCGGGTGGAAATTCGGTCATGGGTTAGCGTCTTTGATAATGAGTTCCAGATTTGTGCCATAGGTTAGCGTCTTTGGTTGTAGTTAAAAGCCATGGCAGAAGACGCTAAACCATGGCACAAATTCTGCACGGGTTATAGATGTCCTAAATAGCGAGAAGCCACATGTGTTTCCAGAAGCCACTTATGATGTGGCTGTTCGAAACACATGTGGCTTCTCAACGTTTACCCTTGCGGATGCGTAAGCTACTTACGGCGGAGAGCTTTCGGAGCCTTATGGGTAGTCGATCTGGAATACCTGTATCGAATTAATTCGGACTGGTTCGACGATAGAGCAGTACGCCCCAACTCATTTTTATAATCCATATAGTATTTATTTACCTCCAGCATTAAACAATAGATATATGCAAGCACTAAATAATCAACACTATTTTCTGAGTTCCTCCTCCCAAGAAACAGCAAATCTCTGATCATTTCAATCAACGAAACAGTCTTACTCTTTAAGAAATACTCCTCTTTATTTTTACATGATTCCCCTTCTGATTCTTTATCCGCAGAATTACTATCCCCTTCCGCCTCTTTAAGCATATTTATCTCAGATTTAAGGAGATCCTTCGAGAATCGCAGGAGGCTCTCGTTAGTTTTAAATTCAAGGGAGCTATAAAAACCCTTCCTGATACATTGGGCGACTCGCCAACGCCCAATATAAAAAATCAGAAACAACCCTATGATTACTAGAAAATGTTGGATGCGGAGAACATACACTGCACCAATCATTGCCAAAGCAAGACTTAACCGAACTATTTCTACAAATATTCTCGCGGAGAAGAAATTAAAAAATTCAGAGAATTTCCCGAATCCACGCTCATATTCCATATTCAATCTACATATACTTGCATATAGATAATTTTCTGACATGAGAAATACGGCAACCTCAAGAAGGACCATAACGCCACCGAAAGCAATGTATCCAATATACCAATCCATTATTGACAAAACAGCACAAACCACCAGAAATGCTATTCCATATAGCATCCATCTCCACCAGGTAGAATAAACAAATCTAAACCTAGAATAACTATAATCACTAACAAATAACCCAGAATATCCCAATAAATTCTTATTAGGCTTTTTCAAGAGGGCAGGAATTTTTCCTCCGGACTCCAATTCTTTACTCGCTACACAATAAGAAATTCGAGCCCAGGGGTTGTTAGATAAATTTAAATTGTTAACTTTTTTTAGTATTTGAACATTTAAAATCAGAGCATCTTTTTCATTATAAGTCAGCATATTAGAAGACGCGGCAGTAAACCACCCAAAGAACAGCAAAGACCATAAGGGCATATCACCGTATCTAGATAAATCCATGTCCACAGGAACTACAGGATAATAAATACCAACATGCTCTCGTTGTAACCAGCCCGAAAGCAACCCATGCCAAAAATTAACAATAAATATAATAAACACGAAGCCACCAACCCGCCTAGCAAATTTCCTATAGGCAGCGCGGCGCGCATCTCCCACAACTCCTTCTAGCGACTCTGCATATTTTCCGACACTTACATACAAACTCAGCAGAATACTTGCAATTGACGTAATAATCCCAGTCCGCAAATCCAGAAAACGATAAGGAAAATTAAAAATTGCACCAACAACTCCCGAACGATCTCCCAATTCAAGGTTTCGAAAAGGAATTGATTCCAGATAATAGAAAATTGGCATAAAAAGATACAGAAACGTTACTGCAATAAAAATTATTGCTGGCTTTCGAATAATATTATCCCAAAATATTTTTCTACTTTTTTCTTCGTGCTCTTCGCCCCAGGTGTTGTTGACTTCGTCAATAACTTCTTGAATTTTCATCGGTGATTGTTCCTTTCCTACATCTTTGTCGGCGGGTATGTACAAGAAAAGCGGTGACCCCGCAGGCTGTGCCCGTTAAACACACCAGCCTGCGGGGTTCACAGCGGCTATTCGGCCACGTTACGAGCCCGTTATGCGCCCAGGAGGGTCTTCGGGTTGACCGGAGTACCCGTACCCTCCGCCAGGTGCTCAATACGCTTCAGAATCAGGCCTTCACGCAGCGCCCAGGGGCACACACGCATCGTCTCAACCCCAAACGCCTCCATCGCCGCCTCCGCCGCGATAGCGCCCGCCAGCATCTGCTCCGCACGCGCCTTCGAAACACCCGGCAAATCAGCACGCTCAGACACCGTCATCGCCTCCATACGGCGAGTCCACAAACGCAAATCCTGCAAATGCATCTCACGCTTCACATGCGGGCCCGCCGAATACGGCGCCGCACCACAAATACGCGCCAACGAACGGAACGTCTTCGACGTACCCACCGTCATATCCGGCGCACCATAACGCAACAGATTCTCCGCGACCGGGGCAATCTGCTCACGCACATACTTACGCAGACGCTTCACCTGCTTCGGGCTCGGCGGCTGCTCATCAAAAAACTCACGCGTCAAACGGCCCGCACCCAACGGCACGCTCATCGCCGCATCCGGCAACGCATTCGTACCCGTCGAAAACTCAAACGAGCCGCCGCCAATATCAAAATCAAGGATGCGGCCCGCACCCCAGCCCTGCCAGCGGCGCACCGCAAAGTACGTAATCGCCGCCTCCTGGTCGCCCGAAATACCGTTCAGGCTCACGCCGGTCTGCTCACGCACCTGATGCAGCACCGCCGCACCATTACCCGCCTCACGGATAGCGCTCGTGGAGAACGCCAGCAGGTCCTCCGCCTCATTCTCGATAGCGAAGTCGCGGGCGCTGGCCACGAAGCGGGTCAGCGCGTCCGCACCCTCCTGCGAGATATTGCCCTCAGCGTCGAGGTACTGCACGAGCTGCAGCGGAATCTTATGGGACGCGTACGGTTCGGGGCGTGCTCCAGGGCTGCCGTCAATCAGTAGCAGGTGGACCGTATTCGACCCGACATCCAGAACTCCCAGGCGCACGATGCGCTCCCCTCCCCCGCCGCGCGGCGGGATATTGTCTGTGTGCGGTACCGCAGGTGCGGTGCCTCTTCCAGTCTGTCAGAGACGCGGCTCACTCCGCAAACAATCCGGGCGGATGCCCAGCATCAGCACAGCGCAAGCCTAAGAAACACAGCGCGGGCACGCAAAAGGCGCAGGAGGCGCCCCATCCCCACGCGGGGGATCAGGGACGCATCCTGCGCCTTCAGTTCAGCTCGAACTACGCTCGGCTACTCGGCGGTCTTCTTCGCCGCGGTCTTACGAGTGGTCGTCTTCTTCGCGGTAGTAGACTTTGCGGTCGTCTTCTTAGCGGTCGTCTTCTTCGCGGTAGTGGTCTTCTTCGCGGCGGTCTTACGCTTGACCGGGCCCTTCGCGCGCTTGTCAGCAAGCAGCTGCACCGCACGCTCGTGGGTCAGCGACTCGACCGACTCCGCACGCGGAACCGTAATGTTCGTAGTACCGTCGGTGATGTACGGGCCAAAGCGGCCGTCCTTCACCACAATCTTCTTCTCGCTAACCGGGTCCACGCCCAGCTCAGCCAGCGGAGGCTTAGCCGCCGCACGACCGCGCTGCTTCGGCTGGGAGTAAATCTCCAGTGCTTGCTCCAGCGTAATCGTGAAGATTTCATCCTCGCTACCAATCGAGCGGGAGTCCGTGCCCTTCTTCAAGTACGGGCCAAAGCGGCCGTTCTGCACGGTAATTTCCACGCCCTCAGCGTCGGTACCGAGCACGCGCGGCAGGCTCATCAGCTGCAGTGCCTGCTCCAGGGTCACGGTCGCCAGGTCCATGGACTTGAACAGGGACGCGGTGCGCGGCTTGGCGGGCTTCGGCTTCTTCTTCGGCTTGGGCTTGCCGTTCTTGTAGTATTCGGTCGGCTGCGCGTCCAGGTACGCCTGAATCTGCTCCTCGGTCATCTCTTCGATAACTTCGGTGACGTAGGGGCCGTAGCGGCCGTCGCGTGCCACGATCTGGTTGCCGGAGACGGGGTCCACGCCGAGCACGCGGCCGTCGGACTTGCCCTGTTCGAGCAGTTCGCGTGCCTTCGCTTCGGTCAGTTCGTCCGGTGCCAGGTCGGCGGGTACGTTCGCGCGAATCGGTTCGGTCAGTTCGCCGGTTTCGGTGTCGAGGGTGCCTTCGGCTTCCAGGTAGGGGCCGAACTTGCCCACGCGCAGCACAATGCCGTCCGCAATCGGGATGGAGTTGATGCTGCGGGCGTCAATCTCGCCGAGGTTATCGACGATGGATTTCAGACCGCGCTTGGAGCCGCCGCCGAAGTAGAACTCGCCCAGCCATTCGACGCGGGATTCTTCGCCGCGTGCGATGCGGTCGAGGTCTTCTTCCATCTGCGCGGTGAACTCGTAGTTCACGTAGGGGCCGAAGCTGGATTCGAGCAGACGCACCACGGAGAACGCGATCCAGGACGGAATCAGCGAACCAGAACGAACGTTCACGTATCCGCGGTCCATGATGGTCGAAATAACCGCCGCGTAGGTGGACGGGCGGCCAATGCCCAGCTCGTCCAGGGTCTTCACGAGGGACGCCTCGGTGTAGCGCGGAGGCGGCAGGGTCTCGTGACCGGCGGGCTCAATCGCCTCGGCGGTCAGTGCCTCGCCGGTGGTCAGGTTCGGCAGGCGCTTCTCAGCGTCCTTCGCCTCACGTTCAGCCACGCGGGATGCGTCAACGCCCTCCTCGTAGGCGGCGAGGAAGCCGCGGAAGGTGATGACGGTACCGGATGCTGCGAACTCGGCGTCCTGTCCGTTAGATGCCACGGCGCCCAGGCGCACGGAGGCGGTGGAACCGGTCGCGTCAGCCATCTGGGAGGCGACGGTACGCTTCCAGATCAGTTCGTAGAGACGGAATTCGTCGTTGGACAGGGCACCGCGCACCGCGTCCGGGGTGCGGAAGGTATCACCCGCGGGGCGGATTGCTTCGTGAGCTTCCTGCGCGTTCTTGCTCTTGGAGGTGTACACGCGCGGTGCGGAGGGCACGAATTCTGCGCCGTACAGCTCGGATGCCTGGCGGCGTGCGGCGGAAATAGCCTGCTCACTCAGCGCCACCGAGTCGGTACGCATGTAGGTGATGTAACCGTTTTCGTAGAGGCGCTGCGCCACCTGCATGGTCACGCGGGAGGAGAAACGCAGCTTACGTGCGGCTTCCTGCTGCAGGGTGGAGGTGGTGAACGGCGCCGCCGGGCGGCGCTTGTACGGCTTGGTCTCAACGGAGCGCACCGAGAACGCAGCGGACTGCAGGGCTGCAGCGAGCGCGCGGGCGGCTTCCTCGTTCAGGTGGGTGACCTTGGAGGTGTTCAGGGTGCCGTCGTCGGCGAAGTCCTTGCCGGTGGCGACACGGTTGCCGTCTACGGCGACCAGCTTGGCGTCAAAGCCTTCGGAAGCTGCGGTCAGGAAGCGTCCGGTCAGGTCCCAGTAGTTGGCGGCGACGAATGCCATGCGTTCGCGTTCGCGCTCAACCACGAGGCGGGTTGCGACGGACTGCACGCGACCTGCGGAGAGGCCGCGGCCGACCTTGCGCCAGAGCACGGGGGAGATTTCGTAACCGTAGATTCGGTCGAGGATGCGGCGGGTTTCCTGGGCGTCGACCAGGTGCAGGTCGATGTCGCGCAGTTCACCGAAGGCGCGCTGAATGGCTTCCCGGGTAATTTCGGGGAAGGTCATGCGGTAGACGGGTACCTTGGGCTTGAGGACTTCCTTCAGGTGCCATGCGATGGCTTCACCTTCGCGGTCACCATCGGTTGCCAGGTAGAGCGCGTCTACTTCTTTGAGTTTGCGCTTGAGTTCGGCGACCTTTTTCTTCTTGTCGGGGTTGACCACGTAGTAGGGTTCGAAGTTCTCTTCAACGTTGACAGCGAACTTGCCGACGGGGCTCTTCTTGAGGTTTTCGGGCAGTTCGGAGGGCTGCGGAAGGTCGCGGATATGGCCCATGGACGAGTCGACGAGGTAGTCCTCGCCGAGGTAGCTGCTAATGGTTTTGACCTTGGAGGGAGACTCCACAATCAGCAGGGCTTTTCCGGTCTTTGCCTGAGCGGGCACGGCACTCCTCTATCTGTGTGTTGAAAAGCTACGTATTCAACCATAACCTACGCTGGCGCTTGTGGGCGCCGACGGGCTGTGGTGTACGCGGGGTGAGGGGATTGGTGGGGGTGTAGTTTATGTTGGGTTGATGTGGCGCGCTCGGTGCGTTTCATGCGGCGAGCGCGCGGTGGCCCGGCGCGAGGCGAGCTGGCCCGATTCTGGGTAATGAGGACCGGGCGTGTTGAGCTTGCATGAGCGCGCAGGGTACTCGGTACATCATACGGTACCGGAGCGGTGGTGTGTGCACAGGGGTATGTGCACAGGGTCAGGTGGCGGGGCTGGGGCGCACCGCACCCGCTCACCTGCGTTTCTAGCTGGTGAGGGTATCAGAGTCGGGGTGGGTACCGTCCAGGTATGCGGGCAGCAGCGGGTATTCGCGGCCGTACACGGTCTGCGGCGCGATACGCACCCACTGCATTTCGTGGGTTTCGGAGTCGGGCAGGTCGAAGGTGCGCACAATCTGCGGGGTCATTTCCGGCGGCAGCCAGTGGGCAATACCGACCACAATGACGGAGCGGATGCCGTCTTCGAGAGTTTCGTCGATTTCGAAGGCGACGCGGCGGCTAACCACCACGGAGGAGAACTTGTTGCCGCGGGTGGTGCGGATGTAGATTTCCTGCTTGTCGTTTTGGTGGGCGACGGCGTAGAGCACGGGCAGCACATCGACGTGCTGTCCGTCAGTGAGGATGAGGCGGCCGAGAGTGTTCGCGTGCAGACGCTCCCAGCACTTGTCGACGCTGATACTTTCATCGGGGTACAGGTTACTCATGGTTTCAGTGTATGCGATGGGGCGGGTGCTCTTGCGTAGATGACAGTTTTGGTCAACGGGTGGGTCGGAGCTCATGAAGTTAGGAATTCTTCCCCGCTAGTCCATGCGGTGTTCCCAACGCACCTGACTCGGGCGGCCGGTTGCGGCGGGTGCGTAGAATGGTGTGCATGACTATTTCTGCCGCCACTTTCGCCCCCGAGTACGCCGCCGTTGCGGATGCTCCCCGCAGCGATGATTACGCCCGCCTGACCCGCATCCGTGAACGCCTGCTGGCGTTGAACTACAGCTATGACGCTGTGCAGGCGCTGCTCGGTGTTGAGGCGGCCGAGGCGATGGCTCGTGACCAGGTGGTTCCGGGCCTGTGGCGTGTGGAGCACATTCTGCGCGGCGATTACAGCGTGGAGGAGAAGAACCTGGCGCGTCTGCTGGCGTTTTTCCTGCTGGCTCGCCCGCTCGCTGAGGCTGAGGCAGCCGAGGTTTTCGCAGAGGCCCTGGTCGACTTCGAGGATGCCGCGCTGATTGAGCGTGACGCTGCCCGCTGGACCGCGAGCGTTGATTTGCGCCCGCACGCCGCCGATGACGGCACCGAGATCTTTGTTGCCGCCGACCTGGGTGCGCATCAGCGCCCCGGCGTGCTCCGTAAGGATCACGTGCTCGGTATTGGTCACGCCTCCTTGACTCTGGCGCAGATTACCGAGCGCACCCCCGTCAAGCGTGCCCTGGATGTGGGTACCGGTTGCGGTATTCAGACCTTCCACCTGCTCGCCCATGCTGAGCATGTGACCGCCACCGATATTTCGGAGCGTGCCTTGGCGTTCACCCGTTTTAACCTGCTGCTGAACGCGCAGGCGCTCAATATTGACCCGCAGAACCCGCAGGCGCGCGTGAGCCTGCGTGAAGGTTCCCTGCTGGAGCCAGTCGCCGGTGAGCTTTTCGACCTGGTGGTGTCGAACCCGCCGTTCGTGATTACCCCGCGTGTTGCCGGTGAGAGTGCCGAAGAGCAGTTCACCTACCGTGACGGCGGCCTGCCCGGTGACGAAATTGTGAGTACGATGGTGCGTCAGCTGCCGTCGGTGCTGGTGCCCGGCGGTCGCGCGCAGATGCTGGGCAACTGGGAGATTATTCGCGACTCCGAGGACCCGGAAGCACCGCGTCCGTGGGATGAGCGCCCACGTACCTGGGTTGCCGACGGCGGCGCGGAGGCATGGTTTATTCAGCGTGAGGCGCTGACCCCCGCCTCCTACGCGGAGACCTGGTTGAAGGATGCGAGCGAGAACCGCGACCGCAGCCACTACGAGCAGACCTACGTGGCGTACCTGAACGACTTCGCTTCCCGGAACGTTCATTCTATTGGTTTCGGTATGATTTGGCTGCGCCGCCCGACCGAGGCGACCGCGGCAGGCGTGACCGAGCCCCTGCAGCGTTTCGAAGAGATCACCTACCCGATTCAGCAGCCCATCGCCCGCGCCCTCACCGAGTCTGTGCGCCGCTACGACCGCCTCGCCGCCATGGACGATGAGGCGCTCCTCACCGCGCACCTGGAGGTCGCCGAGGACGTCACCGAGGAACGCCACGGCCGCCCCGGCGCCGAGCACCCCAGCGTCATTTTGCTGCGTGCCGGTTCGGGCCTGTGCCGCACCCAGCTGCTTTCCACCGAGACCGCTGGTTTTGCATCGGCGAGCGATGGTGAGCTTGCCGTGGGTCAGATTGTGGCGGCTCTTGCCATGCTGCTGTCCTGGCCCGAATACGACGAGGCTACCGCCGCGGCACGCGGCACGCAGGAGCAGCATCCGCGCGATACCCTGCTGCACGCGGTGCGCGAGCTGGTGCTCAAGAGCTTCCTGCACTTTAGCGACGAGCACGTGGGCGCAGAATCAGCTGCCGCAAACACTGCTGAGGTACGTGCAGCAGAAGAGCAGGGCTAAGCGTGCGCATTTGGTCCCTGCACCCCTCCCTGCTTGATTGCCGCGCTCTGGTCGCCTGCTGGCGTGAAACCCTGCTGGCGCAGAAGGTTCTGCGGGGTCTGACTCGCGGGTACACGAACCATCCGCAGCTGATTCGTTTTCGCGCGCATCCGCAGCCGCTGGAGGCGGTTGCCGCCTACCTGTCCGGGCTGGCGGATGAGGCGGATGCCCGCGGCTACTCGTTCAACCGTGCGCTGATTGGTGCGGGCGAAGATAGCACCGGTGAAAACCGCGAGGACAAAAATAGCGCCAGCGAAAACAGCGCTGTCAAGGCGGAGAACCCGTACGCTTCGGTAGTGCGTATTCCCGTTCCTCTCGGTCAGCTGGAGTACAAGCTCGCCTTCCTACAGCACAAGGTGGCGGGGCGCGACCCCGAGTGGGAGCATCGGTTGAGCGAGCGCCTAGCGGCGCGCGGCGAGCTGGCGGCGTGTGCGCATCCGCTCTTTGAAGTGGTTCCGGGCGCTATTGAGCCCTGGGAAAAGACAAAGGACTTTTAGACAGAAGGATTTCTAAGAGCCTGAGCATAGCGATGCCCCGGCGGAACCCCTTGCGGGTGCCTGCCGGGGCATCGCTGTATGTGTGGCTCAAGCTGTATGGGAGCAAGCATCTCAGCGCGTCATAGAGCGCTAAAAACAGCTTGGCGCAGAATATTACTTGGTGGTCAGCGCGGGCTTGATATCCTTCACGATTGCCTCAAGCATCCGCAGGTTGAAGTCCACGCCCAGCTGCAGTCGACCCGCCGCGATAAGGTCTGCCATGGCAGCAAGTTCAGCCATGTAGAGCGGGTTTTCGTAGCACATGTCTGGGTTGCACCACTGGCTCTTCATCGCCGGGTGACGGGTCAGTCGTCCTCGTCTTCGAGGTCCTCTAGCACTTCGAACGGCGACTCGACGTCGCCGCGCCAGGCCTCCAGGCCCTCGCGCACTGCGAGCACCGCCACGACCAGCGCCGCAACCGAGTCAGCCCACCACCAGCCGAACAGGCTGTCGAGGACGAGGCCGATGAACACTGCACCGGAGAGGTAGATACACAGGATGAGCTGCTTGGCATCGGCCATCACGCTCTTGGAGCCCAGCTCCCACCCGGTGCGGACCTCAATCCACGCCAGCAGAGGCATGACGACCAGGCTCAGCGCGGTGATACCGAGACCCAGCGGGCTGCGGTCGGGGCCCTCCTGGCCGACCAGGGCCAGCACCGCGTCGATCGAGACGTAGGCCGCCAGCGCGAAGAACGCAATGCCGATGGCCTTGACGGTGACCGTTTCCCACCGCTCAGGGTCCTTGCGGGTGAACTGCCAGGTGACGGCCGCGGCCGAGAGTACCTCGACAACCGAGTCGAGCCCGAAGCCAATGAGCGCCGCGGACGAGGCGAGGACGCCTGCCCAGACTGCGACGATTGCCTCGATTACGTTGTACGTGATCGTGAAGCCAACGATGAAGCGGACGCGCCGGTGCAGCATCGCGCGGCGCGCGGCGGTCAGGGTCTCGCTCATGCTCCCGCCGCCGTTCCACAGCAGCCCGACACCGAGCATGCCGAGTCGATGCACGGCGCGGCCTCGTCCACCGCGAGCGTGACGTCGATCAGGGACGTCAGTGCCGCGGCGAGGTGCGGGTCGGCGATCTCGTAGCGCGTCTGGCGGCCCTCGGGCTCGGCGACGACGATTCCGCAATCGCGCAGGCAGGTCAGGTGGTTGGACACGTTCGAGCGGGTCAGCTCCAGCTCGCGCGAGAGCACGGCTGGATAGCTCGGGCCGCCGAGGAGGGTCATCAGAATCCGGGAACGTGTCGGGTCGGCCATGGCGCGGCCGAGCCGGTTCATGACGTCGAGGTGTGAAGCAATAGTCAGCATACGATGACTATACAGTGATAACTGACCAATTGTCCACTTGTGCGGGCTGCCGCACGTGCTCCGCGCCCTTGCCCTCGGGAGGCGGCAGAGTTCGCGCTCATCAGCGACCACCGCCCATCACGGAAGCGACGGCGGCACGCTGGCGGCACGCGGTACACAACAGCAGCATCCGCGCGATACCCTGCTGCACGCGGTGCGTGAGCTGGTGCTCAAGAGCTTCCTGCACTTTAGCGACGAGAACTAGCTGAGGTTTTAAGGACTCCGGTGTCCGAGCCCCCACGAAAGCTCTAAAGCGCACTAAAGCCCCGCCCCCGAACTACGGGGGCGGAGCTTTTACCATGGCGACAGAGGACTGTCTTCTACACTGGGTAGTGCCGCGGCAAGTCACGTATGACACACGTTTTTACCCCGGTCCCTATCGGCTGAGTGTGAAAGTGACAGGGCTTGAAAACCATTACGTTTGCGCATGATCTGACAGATTCTGAAGGTGCGTGATGAGCCCGGAGCGAGGTTTATTCTTCCTCTAGCTTCCGCACCCCCATTTTTCCATTTCATTCAGGGTGTCAACATTCGGGGCGCCAAACACCGTCTGCTTGCTTTGATATGCTCCGTGCGGTCACTCTCATCCGCCGGGTGTCACCTCTGCAAGTACGGTGTGTGTACCGTCATCTGCGTCGCACTCAATTTGCTGTCTGCGCCGAACGTCGGCTCCAGCATGTTCCCTGTTTTCTTCTTTTCAGCTCTCTAATGTAGAAGACGTCTGGATTAGCAGCTACGGATAGTAGCGGTAGTCTGCATCTCGTTATTCAGCTGAACGTTCGGCACCTCAGCACCCGAGTAGGTGATGGTAGCCGATTCCACCTGCGAGGTCAGGGAGAAGCTCTTAAAACCGTATCCCGGGTAAACTTCAATCACACCGGGCAGAATAATGACCTGACCGTAGTACTTAGAACCGGACTGGGTCAGGGTGTAGTCCTTGCTGGTGGTGTAGGTAATCGTGCCGGTGAAGGTTGCGGTACCGTCGCCGTTATCCTTGATGGTCGGCGCAGAAGCAGTCCACGTACCAGCCACATTCGCGGTACCCAGGTACGGAGCGGTAGCATTCAAATCGCTCATGCGGCCGGTGAGAGTCTTAGTCCACTTCTGGCTAGATCGCTGAAGGGCAATATTGTTGAGAGTCCACTTCCAGTTGGAGGTGGTCGGGACGACTACGGTCACCAGGGTACTGAAACGCGAACCCGCCTTCAGAACCGCCTTAGAGCCGGGGACGTAACCGGTGCCGGTCTTCACCGCGGTGGTGGGTACAGAGAACCAGAATCCGGTCGAGCTGACATAACCACCGTTAGAACCACTACCGGAGTTGGTCACGGGAGTGTAGCTACCCGCACCAACCTTCGCCATACCATTGGTGACGCAGCCTTCAGAAGTAACGTTCATGGTCGGGGTATAGGTACCGCCGTTAGCCCAGTATGCCTGGGGGCTGGTGGGGCCATCAAAACCAGCGTTATCGCTGTGGGTATAGCCGACAAAACCACCGTTATAAGCGGTGGTTACGAAGAGGCCGTATTCGCTACCGGCAGTGTTACCGGTGCTTGCCGCGTATGCCGGAACGACGGCGGATGCGGCGATAACGGGGGTTGCCCAGGCTACACCGGTTGCCAGCTGGCGGCGGCTCAAACCGGGCTGCTGAGCCTCGATGGAGGATTTTTCAGAAGTCATGAGGACTAGTCCTTATCTTGTATGTTGAGCGATAATTCACGATGCGCTACCGAAGATGCTCTGAAAGGGTCGGTACAGGAAGAAGTATCCACTTGGAAGAACGCTCTTATCTCCGGGCTCTCCGGATGAGCACTCGATCTACCCTTTTCACGACGGTTCATCGTCGTTGGAAAATCCTGGGTGGCGTGTTAAGACTAGGCATATTCAAAAGATAATAAAAATGCATTGAGATGCATTAAATAAAATTTTTAAATAAATTGCATTTATGCGCTTTGAATTATTTATTTTCAGTGCGGAGAAATATGTGGCTTTAATATAGCCCGCAACAGGCAATGCCCCTTTTTCCGGGTATTCATTCTTGTAGAAAGCCACAAAAAACCACACTCTTCACCCCCGAAGCCAACACTTACCTTCAGGCAGAAGAAGAGACCCACCGCTATTATCGTGACGTTTATCACCTTTGCCTACCCAACACAAATATTACTCGAAAGTGCCGCCCTGCACCGTCAAATCAACAAGTCGGACGACTTTATGAAACGCAGGGAAAAACCCACTCCCCCACCCTTGAAAAGTTCAGGACGCAAGGCAACAGACCTTCCACCTAGGATGCGCCTCGATAGGATGTGCCCCGACCCCACATATTCTCAACCCTCACATGCGGATTCAAATAGCCCGATAGCACACAGATCGCCCCCGGAATCATAGCTCCGGGGGCGATCTTCATAATGAAAATTAGTTTAGGGAATAAAGCGCAAACTTACACGTGGACGATACACCCAGACAGCATGCTGTTTTTACACCGTTCTGCACTCTGTTTATTTACCAATAAATATTTCTAAAATAACCAATAAATTCAATAATTTTATGATATTTGCTTGGTGGTCAGCGCGGGCTTGATTTCCTTGACGATGGCATCCAGCATCTTCAGGTTGAAGTCCACGCCCAGCTGGTTCGGGATCGTCAGCAGCACGGTGTCCGCCACCTGAACCGCCTCGTCACGTGCAAGCTCCTCGGCAATATCCGCCGGGTCACCAATGTAACTGCGACCAAAGCGCGAGAAGCTATTGTCGATAATGCCAGTGTAGTCCTGCGAGTCCTCCGCGGCGCGGCGACCGAAGTAGCGTGCCGAAGTTTCATCAATAATGGGCAGCACCGAGCGGGACACCGAAACACGCGGAACACCCGAATTGCCCGCCTTCACCCACTCGGAGCGGAAGAGGCGAATCTGCTGCGCCTGCTGCTGATCGAACGGAATGCCCTTATCCTCCAGCATCAGGGTCGAGGACATGAGGTTCAGGCCCTTCTGCGCGGTCCACACGGCGGTGCTATCTGTGCCCGCGCCCCACCAGATGCGCTCACGCAGACCCGGCGACTGCGGCTGGACGGGGGCGTACTTGCCCGCCACGCGAGCGCTGGGCGCCATGCCCTCACCCTCAATTGCCTTGAGGAAAATGTCGAGGTGGCGGCGCGCCATATCGCCCTCGTTTTCGCCTTCTGCCGGGTAGTAACCGAAGCTCTCAAAGCCGCGGATAACGGATTCGGGCGAGCCGCGGGAGACACCCAGCTGCAGTCGGCCCGCCGCAATGAGGTCTGCCGTGGCGGCAAGTTCTGCCATGTAGAGCGGGTTTTCGTAGCGCATATCAATCACGCCGGTGCCGAGCTCGATGCGTTCGGTCTTGACTGCGATTGCGGAGAGCAGCGGGTAGGGGGTTGCCTGCTGCTGGTCGAAGTGGTGCACGCGGAAGAACGCACCGTCCAGTCCGATGTCTTCGGCACCTACCGCCAGGTCAATTGCCTGGTGTAGAGATTCTGCAGCGGAGGGTACCCGGGAGCCGGGAACCTCAGCCCAGTGGCCGAAAGAGAGGAAGCCAAGCTTCTTCTCATCGCCGCGCATGGGTTCGAGGTGGCTGATGCGGATGGATTCGTCGCGCTGCGGGTCAAGTTGCGGGGTGCCGGGGTTGTTGGGGGTGTTCATGGTTTTTTCCTTTGTGGGGGCGCTCGGGCTCGTGTAGTGCCGGGCTGGTGATTTAAATCTAAACCCAAATACTTTACATGTCAAGTATTTTGTTTCGGAGTGTTACATAAGAGCACCACTCCCCCACCTTCGCCACACCTGCCACCCGTACCTATCGCCCGCCCCAAACCCGCAAAAGGGCACAGAAAAGCCCGGCGGCACGAACACATCGCGCCACCGGGCTCTTCTATTCAACAGCTAAAACTGCAGCCATAACAGCAGAAACAAACTGCCTTAGGAACGCTTCACCAGCGGAACCCACAGCTCCATACGGTAATCAGCCGCCTGCATATCGCCGCGACCGTACACCTCAAGGCCACCCACCGGGCGGTACTGCGGATTCTTCGCGAAGAACGCCTCCTCAAAGCTCGCAAAGCCAGCCGGAATGGACTCCGAAATCGGGCCGGTCACCTCAACCACCGCATAGGTGCTCGCAGGCAACTCCAGCACGCCCAGACCAAGCTTCGCAGCGCTCGCCGGCTCCGACACCAGGAAGCCCGCCGTGTAGCGGACCTGACCCTTCGGGTTCGGCTGAGTGCACACGCCCAGGTACTGGGTCACATTCAGAACATCCAGCATCGCCGGGGACGCCTTCTGATTCAGCTCATCCCACAGCGAGGAGAAGTCGCCATCCAGGGGGAACACCTGCGAAACGCCGGCAACGACCATTGCCGGGTGCTCCTCAATGCGAGGTTCAGAAATCTGAACCGCGCCACCCTTAGCGGCTGCCATTAGGCGTTCGCCTCAGCTGCTTCGCGGTCCACCGAGCACTCGGGCACACAGTGGCGCTTCGCGTCATCAGCTGCGCACTCGGGGCAGAGCAGAACCAACTCGCGGCAGGAGTCGTTAGAGCAGTTCTCGAACTTGTTCGAGGGGGCGCCGCACTGTTCGCACTTGCCGATGGTGACGGTGTCCGGGGTGAACTCCATGTGCATGCGCTTGTCGAAGACGTAGAGCGAGCCTTCCCAGAGTTCCTTATCGCCGTACTTCTCGCCGTAACGCACGATGCCGCCGTCGATCTGGTAGATCTCCTTGAAGCCGCGGTTCTTCATGAGCGCAGAGAGAATCTCGCAGCGAATACCGCCGGTGCAGTAGGTGACGACCGGCTTGTCCTTAATGTGATCGTACTTGCCGGACTCGATCTCGCGGATGAAGTCGTGGGTGGTGCGCACGTCGGGAACGATAGCGTTCTTGAACTTGCCGATCTTCGCCTCGAACGCGTTACGGCCGTCGAAGAAGACCACTTCGTCGCCGCGCTCTTCAACAAGCTTGTTGACCTCTTCAGGCTTCAGGTGCACACCGCCGCCAACGACGCCGTTCTCGTCCACCTGCAGCTCGTCGGGAGCACCGAAAGCCACAATCTCGTCGCGTGCCTTCACGGACAGGCGGGGGAAGTCCTCCGCTCCACCCTCGGACCACTTGAACTCCATGTTCTTGAAGCCGGGGTACTTGCGGGTTTCCTTGGTGTACGCCTTGACCGCGTTGATTTCGCCGCCGAGGGTGCCGTTAATGCCGTGCTTGGAAATGAGGATGCGCCCGCGCAGGCCGAGCTTCTCGCAGAGGGCACGCTGCCAGAGCATGACCGCCTGCGGGTCGGCGATGGGGGCGAACTGGTAATACAGAATAATCTTATTTTGAGCCACGAAACTATTTTATCGTCATATACGCCTAAAGCATGCAGATTTTTTGATATGTACGCGCTGACTACGGGGTCGGCAGTGCTGGAGTGGGGTTAGGCTCGGAGTTGGACTCGGGGTCGGGGCAGGATTCGAACGGGTTCGGAGCCGCCCTTCAGGGCAGCGCGTGACCGGCGGCAGGTCGGACTGTAGCGCGCCGCTCTACAATGGAACCCATGCCGCACAGCGCCCCTTCGCAGAACATCAACCAGCACCCCGAACAGCAACCCGAGCAGGGGCAGTCTGCGGCGCGCCCAAAAACGCTACGTTACCGCGAGCTGCCCGCGAGCGCCCAGCAGGTGCTGGCGCCCCTACTGCCGGAGGCGGAACGCACCGGAACCCTGCCCGAGCAGGTAACCCATATTCACACCATTGCCGCCAGGGAGGCGAGCTACGCACCGTGGCCGCAGTGGTTGCATCCGCGTGTGGTGGAGGCTTTTGAATCACTCGGTATTGCCGAGCCCTACGCCCACCAGGTGCAGGCGGCGAACGCCGCCCATGCCGGTCTTGATGCGGCGCTGGCGGCGAGTGCGGCACGCTACGGCTGGCAGGCGGGGCGCATCGAAGCTGAGCGTATCGAAGCGTCGAATCCCGCGCATGTTGAAGGCGCGAAGAGCACCGGCGGCGGCGGGCACGTGATTGTGGCGACGGGTACCGCCTCGGGCAAGACCCTAAGCTACCTGATGCCCACTCTGGATGCTATTTATCGCGCCTCATGCGGCGAGCCGGTGAGCTCAACTTCCGCGTATTCCGGGGCGGAAAACCTCAATAATAGAGCGAACGTTCTCTACATTTCGCCGGCGAAGGCACTCTCCGCCGACCAGCTCACCGCCCTCACCTCCTACAACCTGCCAGGGCTCCACGCGGCAAGCTACGACGGCGACACCCCCGTCGGCGAACGCCGCTGGATCCGCGAACACGCCAACTTCATCCTCACCACCCCGGACATGCTCAACTACTCGATCCTGAGCAACCACCGGCAGTGGGCGTCCTTCCTGCGAGGACTGCGCTACGTGGTGCTCGACGAGGCGCACAGCTACCGCGGCGTTTTCGGTGCGCACATCGCCAACCTGCTGCGCCGCCTGCGCCGCGTCTGCGCGCTCTACCGCACCGTGCCCGTGTTCTACGGCGCCTCCGCGACCAGCTCCAACCCGGTCGAGTCTTTCTCCAAGCTCATTGGCGTGCCACAGCAGGCGGTCACCGCCATTACCGAGTCCACCTCCGCGCGCGGTGAAACCACCGTCGCGCTCTGGGAGCCCGAATTCATGCCGCCCAAGGCGCACGATCAGCTCGCCAAGGGTGCCCGCAGCACCCAGCAGCAGGCGGTCCAGTCGAAGGCTGAGCAGGAGGCGCCGCGCCGTGTCTCCCCCGTGGAGCAGGGCGCGCAAATGCTCACCGACCTGGTGCTTTCCCGCACCCGCTCGCTGGTTTTTGCCGGTTCGCGCCGCAGCGTAGAAATCCTCTCGCAGAAGACCCAACGCTACCTCGACGAGGTGGAGGCGGGCCTCTCCCACCGCGTCGCCGCATACCGCGCCGGGTACACCCCCGAAGAGCGCCGCGAACTCGAACGCCAACTCCGCAACGGCGAACTGCTCGGCCTGGCGAGCACCTCCGCGCTGGAGCTGGGCATCGACATTTCCGGGCTGGACGCCGTGCTCGTGGCGGGCTGGCCGGGTACCCGCGCCTCCTTCATGCAGCGCGTGGGCCGCGCGGGTCGAAGCGGTCAGGACGCGCTCGCCGTGCTCATTGCCGACGACAACCCGCTCGACACCTACCTGGTGCACCACCCGGAGGCGATTTTCGGGCAGGAGGTTGAGGCGACCGTTTTCGACCCGACAAACCCGTACGTGCTCTCCCCACAGCTGTGCGCCGCCGCGCAGGAGGCACCCATCCGCGCCGAAGAACTAAGCCTCTTCGGACCGCACACCGCCGCCCTGCTGGATCGGCTGGTACAACAGGGATACCTGCGTCGCCGCCCGGACGGCTGGTACTGGACGCACGCCGAATCAGCCGCCGAGCTGGTCGATATCCGCGGCACCGGCGGCGGACCCTACCAGCTCATCGACGCCGAAGACGGCACCCTGGTTGGCACCATGGACGCCGCGCACGCCATGAGCCAGGGGCACCCGGGCGCAATCTACATTCACCAGAACGCGCAGTACGTGGTCGAGTCCCTCAGCGAGGGTGAGCGCGTGATTCTGCTCAGCCGCGTCTACCCGGACTACTACACGCGCGCCATTGAGAGTACCGAGGTGCGTATTCTGGCGGAGCGTGCGCGGGTCAGTTACGGTACGCACAACATGGTTGGGGAAGCGGTTCCCGGTGAGTCCGCTCATGGTGAGTCAGCTCCCGGCGAGCCTGTTCCCGACGCGCAGCAGCTCGCCCCGCTCACCATGCACCGCGGGCAGGTTCAGGTCACCGACCAGGTCACCGGCTACCGGCGGTTCTCCGTCTACGGCGGCGAATACCTGGGCGAAGAGGCGCAACCCATGCCGCCGGAAGTGCTCATGACCGAGGCGGTCTGGTTCACCTTCGAGCCCAGCTACCTGTTCAGCGCGGGCGTGACCGAAGAGGACAGCCCCGGCACCCTGCACGCCGCCGAACACGCCGCCATCGGACTGCTGCCACTCATCGCCACCAGCGACCGCTGGGACTTGGGCGGACTCTCCACGCTTCTTCACGTGGACACCGGCAGGCCCACCATTTTCGTCTACGACGCCGCACCCGGCGGCGCTGGCATTAGCGAACGCGGCTTCAACGCGGTTCACCAGTGGCTGAGCGCCACTCTCGAAGCCATCGAAAGCTGCGGATGCGAAAACGGTTGCCCCTCCTGCGTGCACTCGCCCAAGTGCGGCAACCGCAACGAGCCGCTCAGCAAGCACGGCGCGCGGGCGCTACTGCAGGCGATGCTGCGGAGCATGGCGGAGGCGTAGGTTGCTTGCAGGAGGCGTGGTGCATGCTGGGATGACGACTCCCGATGAGCGTAAATAGCCTAGTCGGTGGGGCTTTCTGGCTCGGGAGGTTCCGGCACCGAGCCCCGCTCAGCTTCCAGCTCTTCCTCCAGTTCGGCAACCTCATCGGGGTTCAGCTCCTCCGCGTTGCCCGCCGCGCGGTCTTCTCCGGGGTGCTCTTCTTCGGGGTGCTCAGCCCCGGCGCGGGCACGTACCCTCGCCGGGCCCAGCATCCCCATGGGCCCTGCGACAGGGACGGCGACCGTCACCTCCACCGTTTCGGGGCGATCCGGAAAAGTACAGGATTCCAGGTGCGCGCCGTGGCGTTCGGCAAGATCCGCCGCCACCGCACACGGGTCCCCCTCAGTGAGCCCGCGGTAGGCGTCCGCCGCCGCGAGCGCACTTAAATCGGCGGCTGCGGACGCCCTTCGGTTCGCGGACACCACCCCGATGAGCCCGGCAATCACCACGGTCATCACCAGTAGCGCGGCAATAATGGTGAGGGCGAGGACGGTGCCGCTACCCTCTTCGGGACGTTGATTCTTGGAGGCTGTTTTCGGGGCGGAGCGCATAGCGGTTCTACTCGCCCTCATGACCCGCACCGTTTTCAGTATCGTTTTCGCCGCCGCCTTCAATGCGGGCGTGGGCATCCGCCCGCAGCACCCAGCCGGTTGCCGAGCCGATCACGCCGGGGGCGGGGCGGCTCACCCGCACGTGCACCTGCCGGGTGCGCCCCGCCTCTGCCGCGGCTGCATCATCAGGAGAAACGGAAATCTGCACGCTCTGCGCCGGGTCGATGCGGCTGACGGCGGAGCGAATCTGCGCCTCGGAGTCTCCGCGGGCGGCGGCTCGTGCAGCCGTTCGTGCGGACTCCTCCACCTTCAGCTGTGCAACGCCCGTGGAGGCGGTGCCCAGGCAGAGGGCAAGCACCACCGTCACGGCGGGTAGGGCGACCGCAAATTCGGCGGTAATCACGCCCTCTTCCGCCGGGCTCTTGTGCGGGGTCGAGGGTGCAGGTTCTGCCCCGGCTTCCCCTGCGGAGCAAGTGCGCCGCAAAGTACCCAAATTCACATGAGCGTTCATTCTTTATTCCTCCTTTCTACCCTGATTTTTCAAAGAACCTGACATCTAGAGAAAAACCTCACGGCAGACTTTTTGCAGGCTCTAGAGCAGTCCCGTATTGCCCGCAATGGACAGGGCGTTACGCACAATATCCAGGAGCATGGAACGCACCTCATCTGACTTGAGAATCAGCACCAGCAGGCCCGCAAAACCGACCGCCGCGAGCATCACAATGCCGTACTCCGCGGTGGAGGCGCCCTCCTCCGGGTCGCCCGCCGGGGCGTACTCTTCGAGCACCTTGTCGTCACCCTCAGCGGGCACATATTCGGCGCAGCCGGGCGCGTGCTCACCCAGGCTGCGGCAGGTGGTGCCGCATTCGTCCAGGGTGCAGCCCTCGGCGAGTGCACGGGCAATGGTCAACGCCTGCTCGGGGCTCAGACGATCCGTGTTCATATCGATCTCCATTTCGGCGGGGTCAATCCTGGGGCCGGCGTGCTTCAGCTCAGCACCGGCGGACAGTTCAGCATCACCGAAAAGCTCGGCATTACTGAAGAACCCGGTATCGTTGAAAAGCTCGGGGCATTCTTCGTGCAGCTGCTTCATAGTGGTTGCGATGGCAACGGACAGCGGCACGGGGCCCAGAATGGTCTGCGCTTCTGCACCGGGTGCGGCAGGCTGAATTTCACGCGGAGCACCGGCCGGGGCGCCGACCGAAATATCGGCAGTGTGCAGGTCGTGGCGGATTGCGTCGCAGAGGGTGTTCGTCATTGGTTTTCCTTTCGTTATGCCCCGTTCGTTCGGGGCAGGGTGGGTGCTCATCGGCGTTCACGGCAGATGGGCGAGGGTCTAAACTTTTCGGCATTTCAGCTAGTCAACAGCGCTTATGGGCACGATTCTTTAGCCGGTCAGCGTGGGCAGTAGTGAAATGAGGATGGGCACAATGCCCAAGCAGATAAAGGCGGGTAGCGAGCACAGCCCGAGGGGCACCACGAGCGCTACGGAGAGCTTTCCGGCGGCGCGTTCTGCCGCGCGACGTTCGCTGAGGCGGTGCGCATCGGCAAGGGAGAGCAGCAGCGCAGTGCTGGGTGCGCCACCCGTGTAGGCGGGGGCGAGTGCATCCCGCAGCTCGCCGAAGGTTCCCGCCGCGGAGCCCGACCAGGCGCTCCCCCAGCCGCTGCCCATCTGTAGGCGCTGGCAGACCACGTGCAAGGGGCGACTATTGAGCGCCTCGGCGAGGGCGCCCAGGGCGGCGAGCGGTGCAAGCCCGGCTCTCAACTGCGCGGCGAGTAGTTCCAGCACGAGAGCGGTATCAACGGGCGCGGCATCAGCTGGCGAGGCAGGCTTTTCCGCCTCAGATCCAGCATTCACTGTCCGGATGCTCTCCACTTCCGCCCGATGCACAAGCGCGGCGGTCCAGCGGCGCCCGGCGAATGCGAGCCCCAGCCCGAGCAAACCGGTGAGCGCCCCGAGAATGGATCCGGTCAGCACGCCCACGGGGTCGCTACCCATGAGCACCCCCAGCCCGAGGCCGAGCAGCGGTAGCCAGGAGAGAATCCTGCCGGTGGCGCGCGGCGCGGCGAGTGCGCTCTGCCTGCCCAGGAGCGCGTCGATGCGTTCTTCGGCGTGTTCTGCGGCGCGTTCCAGGCTCGTGGCAAGCGGCGCACCGGCGCTCTCACTCATGCGCAGGCTCAGCTGCAGGTCGTGCAGACGTTCGCGGCTGTGCGGGCGCATCCGGGTGCTGTTTTCGAGCAGCTGCGAGCAGGCGAGATGTGCGGGGACACCCCAGGAGGTGAGCGTGGCGAGTGCCTGCGTGAAGCGGCGGATATCTTCGGCGCACCGCTTTTGCCCGTAGTCTTCGGAAAAGGGCCCTCGTGCCCGTCGGGGTCGGGTGTTTTTCCGGGCACTCTTCCAGGCGCTTTTCCGGTCGGCTGTGTTCTTCGCGTGTGCTTTCCCCGCATCCGGCACTGGCTCGTTCTGCGCGAACTGCCCGAACTGCGCAGACTGCCCGAATTCCCCAAAGCCCGGGTTGGCGTGCACCGCCTCCTGCAGGGGAATGCCGGCGCGCAGGTTCAGGGCGAGGGTGCGTAGCATGAGCGGCCACATGCGCATTTCCTCGGCACTGGCTGGTCCGGCGAGGCGCTCAGCCCAGCGCTCGCGAAGGCTTCCGTTACTCTTCTCGTTCTGCTTCATTGCTTCCTCCTTTCACGTTTTCTGCTTCCCCCATTTCGGGGGCTAGTACCCAACGTCGGAGCCCACAGAAATGCGCCTGACCTGCAGATACTCTTCGCTCCCCTCAACTGCGGGGTGCAGGCTGTAGACGCCCTCGATGCGGCGGCGTCCGTCCCGGTGTTCCAGGTGGATAATGCGTTCAAAAGCCGTCGCCGTATGTAGAGCGACCGTTCTACTATCCAGTCCGGCGAGCGCACCCAAGGCACACAAACGCAGGGATACCGCCTGCGCACTATTGGCATGCAGGGTCGTTCCGGCGCCGCGGTGGCCGGTATTCATGGCGGTCAGCAAGTGCATCACCTCCGCGCCGCGACACTCGCCGACCACGAGCCGATCCGGGCCCATACGCAGCGCCTGCACAATCAGCTCACCCAACCCGATTTCACCGGCACCCTCGGAGTTGGCGGCGCGGGTTTTGAGGGCAATAACCTGCTCATGCTGCGGCGCAAGTTCCGGAGTGTCTTCAAGCAGAATGAGGCGCTCCTGCGGCGTGCACAGTCCCAGCAGGGCGTTGAGCAGGGTTGTTTTGCCGGTGCCGGTACCCCCGCTAATGAGGAACCCGCGGCGCTCGGCAATCATGCGGCGCAGGTAGGCGGCGGTCGCCTCATCGCACAGCCCGGCGGCCTGTAGCTGCGCCAGGGTGGGGCGTTCGCGGGCGGGTAGGCGCACGGAGAGCCGGGTGCGTTCGCTCAGCGGCGGGATAATCGCGTGGATGCGCCTGCCGTGCTCGTCGCTAATGTCAGCCGCCGGATGCGCGGCATCCAACTGCCCGCCATGCCTGCGGATGAGCCGCTCGGCGAGGTCACGCACGCGCCGCTCGTTGCCGAGGCTCAGCGCCACGGGCCGGGTGGTTCCGTTGATGCCCACCCAGATATCGCAGGGCGAGTTCACGTAGATATCGGTGATGGTTCCGGCGCGTTGCCCCTCGTCAAGAAGCAGGTCGAGGGCGCCGAGGCCGTAGAGTTCCGCGGCGAGGTAGCGCAGCGCGGTCTGCCGGTTGACGGGCACGTATTCCACGCTGGGGTAGCTCCAGGAGGCGGGCGCGGCTTGCGCTGTTTTGGTGCGGAACTTTCGGGGCTTCGCCACGCCCGCCCCTGCTGCGCTCGCGTTCCCCCAAGCATTCCCCCGGCATCCGCCGTCGATGGCGCAGATTGCCTCGTCCACGGCGTTTTCGAGAATCTCGTGGAGGGGCTGGGACTCTTGGAGTAGCCCACCGCCCGCGGCACTCGCGGTGTTTGCACCGCTCGCGGCAGTTCCACCCTCTGCGGGCGGGCGCTCCCCCGCCTGACCTGGCTTCTCGACCCCGGCACCGAATCCGCCGCCGAACCCAACACTAAACCCGCCGCTAAAACCACCCAGCGCGATAGCGCTCATCTGCGGCGATCGCAGGATCAGCTCACGGGCGTGCAGGGCGACGGCGCGGGCGCGGTAGTCTTCGGGAATGAGCAGGGCGGGTAGCGAGTGCGCGCGGGTATCGGGCGCATTCGCGGTTGGGCTCTGCGCATACGTGGTGGAATTCTGCGCAGTGCGGGTCGGGTAACCGTTAGGGTTGGCGGGATTGCTGGTGGGGTTCATGGCTCTAGGAGAGCATTGCGCCCACCCTAAATTTTTAAGAGAATGAGCGTTCTGTGGATAACTCCTCGCGCACCCCGAAATATCCACGATGCACGCACCTCAAACGAACAAAACGCACGCATCCGGCGCTTTTATGACAAACCACCCGTAAATTCTGGTGATAACCACGCACCACCCGTTCCACCGACACATCCTCGATAATGGAAGAATGTACGTTCTGCTCAGTCCTGCCACCGGCGCGGGTATTACCGCCCAGACCGGCACCCCCGCGCACCCGGTCACCTCGGCTATTGCCGCGGGTGCGTCTTCGCGCGGTGCTCAGCCGGTGACCTCGTGGGGTGCTTTTCATTTTTCGGCGCCGACCGCTGAGCAGCTGCAGGACCCGACCTTTATTCCGCGGATTACACGCGCAGATCGGGTGAGTGCGGCGAATCTTCCGGCGTATGTGCGAGAGGTAGAGCGGCAGGCGGCAGATTCGGCGCAGGCGCGTTTCCCCCGCTGGATTTGGGCTGATACCCGCCACGTTGACCCGCTGCTTCTGCGCCGCGGGGTGCGGGTGCATCTGTGCCATGATTTGCGTCTGGTGCAGCGAATTTTGGTGACTGCCGCTACGCATCCGAGCGGTTTTGTGGAGTACAGCCCGGTGCTGGATCTTTCTGATGTGCGTGAGGCGGTGGAGCCTCAGGGGTATCTGCCGGTGGCGCGGCAGATTCAGGGTCAGGAGGAACTGTTCGGCGCCGATTTTTTGAGTGCGCCCGCTACCAACACCACCCAGTCCCCCGCAGATTCTTCCCCCGATTTCCTTGAGGCGGCGCCTCATGAGCCTTTTGCCCCGCAGTTGGCGGCGGGCCCGGTGACTCTATTGCCTGAGCATCCGGTGGTGCGTGTGCTGATGCGTGAGTGGCTGGCGCAGGCGCGCGCTATTAGTGCGTCGAGGCACCCGGAGCGGCTGCGTCTTTTGGCGGCGGCTGAGTCAGCCGGTGCGTTGGTGGCGGCTGAGATTGGCTATTACGGCATCCCGTTTAATGTGCAGGCGCATCATGAGCATCTGTGCGAGTTGTTGGGTCCGCGCCCGGTGCCCGGGGAGCGTCCGCAGAAGATGCAGGAGTTGGCGGAGCAGATTCAGCGCATGCTGTTTATGCCATCGTTGAACCCGGATTCGCCGCAGGATCTTTTGCGTGCTCTGCAGTCTGCGGGGGTTTCGGTGAAGTCTACGCGTTCGTGGGAGTTGAAGAGCTGGGCGGATGCGATTCCGGCTCAGCGGGAAAAGCGTTGGGCGCTGATTGACCCGATTCTGCGTTATAAGAAGCTGTACCGTATTTGGACTGCTAACGGCTGGACGTGGGCTGATACGTGGGTTTCTGAGGGTGCGTTCCGCCCGCATCTTGAGGTGGGTGGCGCCGCGACCGGGCGCTGGGGCGCTTCCGGCGGTGGTGCGTTGCAGCTGCCTGCGGAGATTCGTCAGGCGGTTCAGGCGCCGGAGGGTCAGGTGCTGACGGTGACGGATGGATCGCAGATTGAGCCGCGTATTCTGGCGGCGTTGAGCCGTGATGAGGCGCTCGCTTCGGCGGGTCGTGGCGCTGACCTGTATGCGGGTATTGCCGAGTTGGCGCGCATGAAGGGTGTGGGTTTGACGGAGCGTTCCCACGCGAAGGTGGGCATGCTGGCGATTATGTATGGCGGCCGTAGCGGTGAGATTGGTGCGCTGTTGCCGCATGTGGCGGCGCTTTTTCCGCAGGCGATGGAGTTTACGGAGCGTGCGGCTCGTATTGGTGAGGAGGGCGGTCAGGTGACGACTTTTTTGGGTCGTACGTCCCCGCCGGTGGATGAGCGTTTCCGTGAGATTGTGGCCGATCGGTCGTCGCCGGCGGCTGAGTCGCGTGCCGTATCGACGGCGCGTGCGCACGGGCGTATGACCCGCAATTTTATTGTTCAGGGTACGGCTGCGGAGTGGGCTCTGTGTTGGATGGGCGCGGTGCGTTCTCGTCTGCTGTCTGAGCGGATTTTTGGTATGCCGATGCGCACCCGCATTGTGTATTTTTTGCACGATGAGCTTCTGCTGTGTGGTCCCGAGCTAGAGGCCGATCGCGTGGAGCGTATTGTGCGTGAGGGCGCTGCGGAGGCGGCGCGCCTGCTTTTCGGTCGGGTGCCGGTTGATTTTCCGGTGTCGGTGGCGCGGGTGCACAACTACGCAGACGGTAAATAATCTGCGGGCGAATAAAGGCAAAAATAGGGGCGGCGGGTAGCTTCGTTCAAGCTACCTGCCGCCCCTATCTACACCTCGTATCTGCAAGTCAGGGACTTATTCCGCGAGAGTCTTTATTCTTCGTAGCCGGGTGCCGGGCGCATCTTTTTCGTATCCCAGGGCACGGTCCAGCCGAGCGAGTCAAAGATCCGGTCGAGCAGAATTGCGGTGAATCCCCACACCGTGAATTCTTCGCCGCCGGGCATGCGCACCTCGAAGGCGGGGGTGCGGTGTGAGGTGCGGCCGCGTTTGACGTAGGCGGTGTGCCGGTTGGCGGGGTTGAGCAGGTCACGCACGGGCACGCGGGCGATGAGCGCCGACTCGTTGTGGTCGACGACTTCGACGGGCACGGGGCTGTTCCACCAGCCGATGACGGGGGTGACCATGAAGTTGCTGATGGGTAGCGGCAGGGTGCGTAGCTGGCCGAGGATCTGCACGCCGGAGGGGTCGAGCCCGGTTTCTTCGACCGCCTCGCGCAGGGCGGCGATGTGGGCGACGGGTTCGCCGGTGGTTTCGGCGAGCGCGTAGTCTTCGGGGTCGATTTTGCCGCCGGGGAAGGCGGGCTGACCGGCGTGTGAGCGTAGGGTTGCGGCACGCACGAGGAGTAGTACATCCAGGTCGGCGCTGACGTTTTCGGGGCAGCCTTCAAATTCGCCGGTGGAGGGCGAGTTGTCGAGCACGCCGAAGAGAATCAGCACGGCGGCTTCTTTGCTCAGGGGGCTGGCGGGTGCGCTGCGTAGCAGGGCTTGGACGTCGAATTCCACGCCGCCTGCTGCGAGAGCCGCCAGTGCCTGCTGGGCGGGGTGCTGTGCATCCTGCCCCGTCTGTTCGGGTTGTACCGCCTGTTCGGGTGCGCTCATCTGTGTACCTCTCTTCTGTGCGGCTACATTCCGGGTTGGTTCGGGCACCGTTAGGCGCTGAGCGAGTAGCCTTCTGCCATAAGTTCGCGGCGGGTTGCGCCCTGCAGGAATCGCAGGTGCAGGTCTTCGCGGCCGGGTGCCATTTCGTATTTCATGAGTTTACGTGCTGCTTTCTCATTCGTCTCCCCGGCTCCATAGGACGGGCAGAGGTCGGCGACGGGGCATACGCCGCAGGCGGGCTTTTTGGCGTGGCAGATGCGGCGGCCGTGGTAGACCATACGGTGTGAGAAGAGCGTCCAGTCTTTGCGTTCGATGAGTTCGGCAACGTCTTTTTCGACTGCTTCGGGCGCGTCTGCGGTGGTGAATCCCATGCGGCGGGCGAGGCGGCCAAAGTGGGTATCTACGGTCAGTCCGGGCACGTCGAAGGCGTTTCCGAGGACCACGTTCGCGGTTTTGCGTCCGACTCCGGCGAGTTCTACGAGCTCTTCGAGGGTTGAGGGAACCTGCCCGTTGTGGCGTTCTACGAGCTGCTGGGAGAGGGTGACGATGGAGCGTGCCTTGGCGCGGTAGAAGCCGAGGGACTGGATGTAGGGTTCGACCTCTTCAGTACGTGCGGAGGCGAGCGCGGCGGCGTCCGGGTAGCGTGCGAAGAGTGCACCGGTGACGGAGTTGACGCGCACATCGGTGGTTTGTGCCGAGAGCACGGTGGCGATGAGCAGTTCGAAGGGGTTGTCGAAGTCGAGTTCTGCGACGGCGTAGGGGTAGGTTTCGCCGAGGATACGGTTGATTTTGCGGGCACGGCGCACGGTGGCGAGGTGGCTTTCGGGTGCGCGTGCGTTGAGGCGGCGTGCGGCGGCTGCGGCTTTGAATTCGGGAACGAATCGGATCTGCAGGAGCGATTCGGTGTTCTCTGCCGTACTGTTCTGTGTTGCGTTGTTCTGTGCGTCTGCTGCGGGCTGGGTGGCGTTCTCGGTCATAGCGCGAGGGTACCGGGCTTGGGTGTGTGGGCGGTAGCGAGGTTCACCGTACTTGGCTCGTTCCCCCTCATCATTTTCTGTATCTCATCTTTTTCTGTATCTCATCATTTTCTGGGCAGTTCGCGCCGCCTAGCGCCCAGCGGGCGCCCGCTGTGCCACACTGGTTTTATGTCAGATACGATTTTTGTGCTTAATGGACCGAATTTGAACCTGCTTGGGCAGCGCCGCCCCGAGGTGTACGGCTACACCACTCTGCACGATATTGAGCGTATGGTGCGTGAGCGCGCGGCGGCTCATGGTTTTGATGTTGAGTTTATGCAGTCGAATCATGAGGGTGCTCTGGTGGATGAGATTCAGCGTGCTCGTACTCGTGGTGCGGCGATTATTATCAACCCGGCGGCGTACACTCACACCTCGGTGGCGCTGCACGATGCGCTGGAGGCGGCTGAGCTTCCGGTGGTTGAGGTGCACCTGTCGAATGTGCATCGCCGTGAGGAATTCCGTCATCATTCGTTTGTGTCGCCGCAGGCTACTGCTGTGATTGCCGGTGCGGGTGCGTACGGCTATGTCATGGCGGTTGATTTCCTGGCGCAGCACCTCGCAGAATAGCAGCGCAGCATCTGGCGGAATAACAGTTCAGTACCTCGCTGATTACCCCAGCGCACGCCTCCTGTCGTTAAATAGTTCAGGCTCCCGTCCCTTACTTGAGGGCGGGAGCCTGAACTTTTATCGCTGTCTAGCGGTTTGTTACTTGCGGCAGGATCCGGTGGAGACAGCGGCGGTGTTGTCGCCACCTTCAGCCAGTGCCTGCTTGAGGGTGCTTGCGGTGATGGCGTAGCCGGTCTGGCCGCTGGTTGCCTTGCCGAAGATCACGCCGACCACGTTGCCGTTTTCGTCGAGGACGGGGCCGCCGGAGTTGCCGTGCTGCACGTCGGCTGCCAGCTGGTAGACCTGGCGCATGGCGTTGGCGCGGCCGGTGTCGGCGTCGATGGTCTGGGTGTTGCCGATGCCCTGCACGGTGGCGGGCAGTGCCTTGAACGGGCCGCCCTTGGGGTAGCCCATGAAGGTGACGAGGCTACCTGCGGCGGCGTTGGAGCCAATGTTCAGCGGTTCGAGCGGCAGCTTGGGAACGCTGATGAAGGCGATGTCCTGTTCGCTGTCCATGTAAACGACGGTGCCGGGCCAGGTGCGGCCGCGGGAGTCCTGCACGACCGGGGAGGTCACGCCGGCGACCACGTGGGCGTTGGTGACAACCAGGCCGTTATCGGCGACAAAGCCGGAGCCGGTGGAGGTGTAGCCACACTGCTCTGCGGCGCCCAGAATCTCAACCACGGAGGCTGCCGCCCGGTCCAGTGCCGCGGATTCTACGGTCTGGGTGGGGGCGCTGGTTTCGGGGGCGATGAGCTGGCTGACTTCCGGAATGGTTCCGAAGGCGAGCACGTCATTGCGTACCGTGTTGATGCGGTCCTTGACGACCTCGGGGGTGGAGGCGACCATCCAGGAGAGGGTCTTGGAGTCGCTGAGTGCAGTGTTGAGCTGCGGGATGGGTACGGTGCGCATGGAGATGGTCAGCACGACCATGACCAGGGCGCAGGCGGCGAGGTTCAGCACGCCGCCGAAGAAGCGTTCAATGCCCTTGAGTGGGGTGATGTCGGTGACACGGCGGATGGTGCGTCCGGCGACGAGGCCGAGCCACTGTCCGATGGTCAGGCAGATGATGAGCACGCCGACGGCGGTAATGAGGCTCCACTGGGATCCCACGGACGCTACGGCGAGGGGCACGAGCCAGGCTGCGGCACAGACGCCCAGGCCGAGGCCGAGGAAGGTTCCGAGGGTGGTGAAGAATCCGCTGCGGACTCCGGCGAGGAAGTAGAGCAGCAGGATGATGGGGATAGCAATATCAAGCAGGTTGATGCCAGTCGTCACGACTAATTGCCTCCTTGGTGGGTAGAAGTGGTCACGGTGTGCCCATCGTGGTTGGTGCGGGTTATGCCCGGTGAGTGTGGTGGCGTATGTTGGGCCGATAAAGTACACACCTGAATGCCTGATATTAGGCGGTGAACCTGTGGGGAAGCTTTGAATTTGCCTGAAAGAAATAACTTTTGTTGTAAAGCTCGCTGTATCGGAATGCATAAAGCGCTTTTTTAGGGTACGCTCATATCAGTTGAATATGTCACACTAGCTTGAGCCTTCTCACATTTCAGATGTTGAGATGCATGACACCGGTTCGGGCTCACTCACTGAACATTTACGAGTTTCGGCTCATCACCTCATATCTAGGAGAACTTTATGGATCTCGAGATCCTCCGTCGTACCCCTCTCTTTGCGAACCTCGACGACGCAGCTTTCGCTCTGCTGACCGATGACATTCAGGAGATTGACCTCTCCCGCAACGCCGTCCTCTTCTACGAGGGCGACCAGGACGACCAGCTCTTCGCTGTGCTCTCCGGTAAGGTCAAGCTGGGTCGCACCGCCGCTGACGGCCGCGAGAACATGGTTGCAATCATGGGTCCCGGTGACGTCTTCGGCGAGATGGCTCTCTTCGATCCTTCGCCCCGTTCGACCAACGCTGTGGCTGTCTCTGAGACTCGCCTGGCTGCCATCAAGCACGAGTCCTTCAAGCGTGCACAGCAGCTGGATCCCACGATCTCCGATCAGGTCATTAAGACTCTGGCTCGCCGCCTGCGCCACGCTAACGAGGCGCTGGCTGACCTGGTCTTCTCTGACGTTCCCGGCCGCCTCGCTAAGGCGCTGCTGGACCTGGCTGACCGCTTCGGCCGCCCCGCAACCGACGGCGTGCTCGTTGCTCACGAGCTGACTCAGGAAGAGCTGGCACAGCTGGTTGGTGCATCCCGTGAGACCGTGAACAAGGCTCTTGCCGAGTTCGTTTCCCGCGGTTGGATCCGCCTGGAGGCACGCGCAGTTGTCATTCTGGACCTGCCCCGCCTGCGCCAGCGTTCCCGCTAAAGCCTCTTTGAGTGAGGGCATTCTAGGGAGCCCTCGCTGAAAGACACGCGATTTAAATAGATCAAGAGCCGTTTCCCTCTGCATGGGGAAACGGCTCCTGACGTCTTTAACGCTTCATCTCACGAGATCTTACGAGCGAGTGGATGCGGCAGCTCGTTAGAGCGCGCCCATCGCACCGGTGTACATGGAACCGGTGGTTGCAGGAACCACCTCGGTGAAGGAGAGCATGCACGCACCGTTGTGGGTCACGAGCACGGGCTTCCTCACCTCAATCTTGCGGCGCTTGGACAGCCACGCGACAGAAGTCTGTGCCTTCGCCAAAGATTCGAGCATGCACATCACGCCGGGGGTAATGAGCTGGTCGAGGGTACGGCCCACCGTGTTGGGCTGGCCGATGCGGTCACCCAGTTCGCTGGTGTCCTTGGCTTCGAGCAGTTCGCGTACGTTCAGCCAGTCACCCCACACGCCCTTACCAAGTAGCAGCTTCGGGTCCTGTCCCACGGGCAACGCCGTGGTGAAGTAGGCGATATCGTAGCGCTTGAGGAAGAAGTCCGGGGACTGCCAACGCGCGACCGGGCGCAGCAGGTCAGCGCGAACGCTCAAACCGCTGGAGGTCAAGAAGTCAGAGAAGCTCTTATCCTGAGCCGCGACTGCCTCGCGCCACGCCATGAACTCGGGTGTGCTGGAGCGCTCCACGACGTCCTGGTCGTCCTCGCCGGCAAGCAGAATGCCGGTCTCCTCGAAGGATTCACGCACGGCAGCCATGACGCTGCGGCGGGCCTGCGCAATATCGGAGAAGTGGAATTGATCCTGCCAGTAGTCGGCGCCGGGACCCACCCAGGAGGCAGACTCATCATCACCGGGAAGAGCCGTGCCGCCGGGGAACGCCACCACGCCCAGCGGAGAGGTGCCCGGGCGGTAGGTCAGAATCGTTTCGAGGCCGTTGTCGCCATCGCGCACAAAAATAACGGATGCCGCCTGGCGCATCGTGCAGCCGGTCGCTCCTTCGTTGCCACCTTCGCGCCAGCTTTCAGCGGCGGTGCGCATGAACTCAGGAATCGTGTAGAGACGCTGAATGCAGGAGGTTCGCGGGTTAGCCGCAGACTGGCGGCCGGTAAACATGCGGGGGCGCTCCACGCCATCAGCCGGGGTGGGAGTACCGAAGCGGCGTTCCTGCACCGGCAGGGGTAGAGTCTTGATGTTTTGGGCGGTGCCGTTGTCCTGTACGGATCCGGTGCGTGCAGTCTTGTCAGGAGCATCCTGCGCTGCCTGCTGAGCTTGGGCAGCACGAATAGCAGACAGCGGCAGAGCGCCGGTGTACAGCTTAGACATACTCAACGATGATCTCGACCTCTACGGGCGAATCGAGGGGAAGAACGGGAACACCCACGGCGGAGCGGGCGTGCTGGCCTGCCTCGCCGAAGATTTCGCCGAGCAGTTCGGAGGCGCCGTTAATGACGGCGGGCTGGGCGGTGAAGTTCACCTCGGATGCCACGAAACCAACAACCTTCACGACGCGCTGCACGCGGTCCAGGTCGCCAATAACAGACTTGGCTGCTGCCAGGGCGTTGAGCAGGCAGATACCCGCGTACTTCTTAGCGTCCTCGGGGGTCACGAAGCCTTCAGCACCGGAGTCGGACACCTTACCGGTTTCGGGCAGGGCGCCGTCAACGAAGGGCAGCTGACCGGAGGTGTACACGTAGGAGCCGGAGGTCACCGCGGGAACATAAGCGGCAACGGGGGCGGGTGCTACGGGCAGTTCGTAACCGAGTTCGCGGATACGTGCTTCAATACGGGATTCAGTCATGATTACTCCAGAAGGATGGCGGGTGCTGGCACCCAAACGGTGATAGGGGAAATGCCGTAAACCTAAACGCTACTGATATTCAAGCAGCTGTTAAACGGCTAACCGGCGGCCTGCCTCATCTATTCCCGCTCTCCCCTATAGATAGGGGAAAGTGGGGTTGAGGTGACCGCCGGGTACGCTGCTCTTAGTCAGCCTTCTCGCGCTTAAAGTAGGCGATAGGGTTGCCCTGAGTCGGAGCGACCATGTTCGACGCGGGGGTTGCGCCGGCAGGTGCGGATGCGCCGGGGAGAACAGTTACGAGCTCCCAGCCGTCTTCACCCCAGTTGTCGAGGATTGCCTTGGTCGTGTGGATCATCAGCGGTACAGTTGCGTATTCCCATTTCTTCATACCCTCTAGACTATCGCCCGGTGTTCAATAAGTAAAAGGGATTCACTATGGTTTTGGTCAATATCCGGCGCTTTTGGGGACTTTATTCTTAGGGCTGAGAAACCCGCGTCCCGGTGGGTTGCCGAGACGGGCTTTCTCTCACAGTTTCATGGGATAAACTGAATGAATGGCTTCATCTAAGAAAACCCGTTCGCGTCGCCGTCCGGGAGATTTTTTGCAGTTCCTCGCGTTCAGCGTGATTGCCGGTTTCCTCGCGGCAATTATTGTCGTACCCCCTGCCGTGAGCTTGGGTATGGTCACGAACGCGTCGATGTCATGGTTCCAGGACCTTCCTGACGACATTGCCGATGGCATCTCTTCCCGTCCTTCTACTATTTACGCTGCTGACGGCAAGACCGAAATCGCGACCTTCTTCGAAGAGAACCGTGAGCCGGTCAAGCTGGATCAGATTTCTCAGCATATGAAGGACGCTATCGTCTCGGTTGAGGACCGTGATTTCTACAATCACGGTGCTGTCTCCGCTATCGGTATCGGTCGTGCGTTCCTGAACAACATCATTAACTCCAACAGCGGCCGCCGTCAGGGTGCATCCACCCTGACCCAGCAGTACGTTAACAACCTCATTGTTGATGCCGCTGTGGCGCGTGGTGAGGACGCTACCGCAACCCTGAACGGTAACAAGACCTACGCCGCAAAGATTCGCGAGATGAAGCTTGCGATTTCTATGGAGCAGAACAAGTCCAAGGATGAAATCCTCGAAGGCTACCTGAACATCGTGAACCTCGGTGGTTCGAACTACGGTGTTGAGGCTGCTGCACAGTACTACTGGGGTATTTCCGCTAAGGACCTGAACGTGGCACAGTCCGCGCTTCTGGCCGGTCTGGTGCAGGCACCGAACGTGTACGACCCGACCGTGAACCCCGAGCTGGCTCGTGAACGCCGCGACATCGTTCTGGGCACCATGCTGCGTGACGGCAAGATTACCGACAAGGAATACAGCGACGCCATTGCCAGCGATATTAAGCTCAACGTCAAGCCCAAGTCTCAGGGTTGCTCCCTGGCAGGCGATAAGGCATTCTTCTGCCGCTACGTGGTCAACTACCTGCTACAGGACGAGTCCCTCGGCGCAACCGCTGAGCTGCGCAACACCGCCATTAAACGTGGCGGTCTGAAGGTGATTACCACCCTGAACCCCGAGGCTCAGACCGCGGCAAAGCAGGCAGTTGACTCCACCCAGCCGGCAGCAACCAACTGGAACGACGTGAACTCCGCGCTGACCAGCGTTGAGCCCGGCACCGGCCGCGTCATCGCGATGGCACAGAACACCGAGCTCGGTAGCCCCGCAGACGCAAACGACCACTCCAAGACCGAGTACAACTACAACGTTGATAGCGCCTACGGTGGTACCCGCGGCTTCCAGCCCGGCTCTACCTTCAAGCCGATTATTCTGGCCCAGTGGCTCATGAGCGGTCACGGTGCGAACGCTACCGTGAACGGTACCCAGCTGTTCTGGCCCACCAGCTTCGGCTGGAATGCCAAGTGCTACGACGGCGGTAAGTACTACTACACCGGTCAGCCGAACGGCTGGTCCTACAAGAACGCAGTCAACGGCGGTCTGACCTACGGTACCGCTGCGTATGGTATTCGCCAGTCCTTGAACTCGTACCTGTACGGCATGCTCTCCCAGATTGACCTGTGCGATGTGCACGACCTGTCGATCAAGATGCACGCTCTGGACGGTACCGGCGAACCGCTGCACAGCATCCCCGATTTGGGTACCAACATTGGTGGTACCAAGTACGGTATCTCCCCGCTGACCAGCGCATCCATGTACGCTATCTTCGCTTCCGAGGGTAAGTACTGCACCCCGCGTCCGATTGAGAAGATCACCAAGAACAATGGTGAGACCATGAAGGAATACCAGAACCAGTGCGAGCAGGTTATGGATCCGGATATCGCAAACGGTGTCAGCTGGGTTCTGAAGGGCGTTATCCAGCCCGGCGGTTCTGCTTCTCAGCGTGGTATTGGTCTGCCGAACGGTTCGGCTGCGAAGACCGGTACGAACGATAACTCCTCCCAGACCTGGCAGGTGGGCTACACTCGTGGCCTGTCCACCGCGTCTTGGGTTGGTTCGAACAACCTCGGCTTCCGCTCCCTGAACGGTGTGGGTATTAACGGTCGAGTGCTCGAGTACGTCGATGGTGCAACCTACGCAGGTGCACAGTGGCAGTCGTTCATGAAGGCCATCGCACCGAAGTACAACACGAAGGACTTCACCACCCCCAGCGATAAGATTCTGTCGTACAGCTAGAATCACGGCTCATCAGCTGAAGTCTGAAAGGCGATTGATGATGTGTGAAAACGCAGTCAACGCCCGCGTCCCCGTGGCGGTCCCCGGCGCACGCGGTTCCTCCCCGCTCCTGAAGAAGGTAGCGGGGGCGGTAGCCGCCACTGCAGCCTTGGGGGCCGCCACGGCGGCGTATGGGCACTTTATTGAGCTGAATAATTTTCAGCTCCGCACCGAGTCCCTGCCGGTGCTGCCCGCCGGTAGCCCCGACTTTAGGATTCTGCATATTTCGGATATGCACATGATCCCGGGCCAGCAGAAGAAGATTGACTTCATGCACTCGCTGGCTGCTCTGGAACCGGATTTGGTGATGAACACGGGCGATAACCTCTCCCACGTGGACGGTATGGGCCCGCTGTTGGAGGCGCTCGACCCGCTCATGGACTTCCCCGGCGTGTTTGTGCCCGGCTCCAATTGCTATTTCGCGCCGGTTTTTAAGAACCCGGCGCGTTACCTGTGGCAGCCGCGCACCCCGCAGATGATTGAGGAAGGCTCGCGCGTAGCCCTGCCCATTGAGCGGATGCACGACGCTTTCGAGTCGCGCGGTTGGACGGGCCTGATTAACCGCTACAACACGCTGAACCTCAACGGCCTGCGCCTGGAGTTCTCGGGTGTGGATGACCCGCACCTGCGCTACGATGAGCACCCCGGATTCGCCCCCGGCGCCTTCGATGAGGGTGAGGAGCCGAGCATCCGTATCGGTGTGGCGCACGCTCCCTACATGCGTACCCTGCACCGCTTCGTGCAGGACGGCGCGCAGGCTATTTTTGCCGGTCATACGCACGGCGGTCAGGTCTGTCTGCCCGGTGGTCATGCTCTGGTCAGCAACTGCGATTTGCCGCCTTCGCGTGCGAAGGGCGTCAGTGAGCAGTCCGGTATTCCGGTTCAGGTTTCTGCCGGTTTGGGTACCTCTCGTTTTGCGCCGGTGCGTCTGTTCTGCCCGCCGGAAGCGATCCTGGTGACCCTCACGGCTCGCGATAAGGAGCAGGGCACCTCCGCTGCATCGGCGGGTGGTCGTCTCTAATGTCTGAGGCTTCTACAGCGCGCACGACTAAGCGCCGCCGTAATCCTTTCCTGGAGACGGCAAGCGAACCGACCCCCGACCCGATTGACTACGCGCACGGTCAGCGTGCCCCGCGCACCCTCGCCGCCTATGCGCGTCCGATTCGTGTGCGCTGGGGTGTGGGTCTGCTCGTGGCGTTCGGTGCCGGTGCCCTTGAGATTTCCATCCCGCAGGCACTGCAGATTATTGTGGATCATCTCTCGCAGAGCACCACCGAAAGCGCCATCTGGATTGCCGGCGGCCTGGTGCTTCTGCTGGGTATTGCGCACGCCTCCTTCATGTACTGGAGGCGCTGGCTGATTGTGGATCCGACCTCCACGATTGAGCTGTCCATGCGCATGAACTTCTTTGACCGCCTGCTCAGCGCCCCGCTTTCTCTGCTGGATCGTTGGCCCTCCGGTCAGTTGTTGACCCGTTCCATGAGCGATTTGGGCACGATTCGCCGTTGGCTGTCCTTCGGTATTGTGCAGATGCTGACTGTTGCGGTGATGTTCCTGGTCGGTGGCTTCTTCATGCTGCGTTCTTCGCCGTCCCTGGCGCTGGTGTTCGTGGTGACCGTGCCGATTCTGGTGCTGTCGCTGGTGAACTTCACCCGCAAGTACTACCGCGCCTCGCATGAGATTCAGCAGATGACGGGCGATCTGTCCACCCGTATTGAGGAGTCGGTGCGCGGCATCCGCGTGATTAAGGCGCTGGGCCGCTCGCCCGAGCAGATTCAGGAATATTCCGAGTCGGTGGACGCCCTGCAGGTGCGCGAGTACGGCAGGTCGATGCTGGTGGCTCGTGTTGCCCTGTATCAGGGCCTGATTGTGGGTGTCTCCACGGCGGTGGCGCTGGCTGTGGGCGCTTCGCAGGTTGCGGCGGGCACCTTGACTCTGGGCGCGATGACCGCCTACTTTGCGGTGCAGACGACCGTGCTCAGCCACGTGACGCGCTCGACCGCGCTAATGTCTGCATATTTGAGCTATAAGGTGGCGATGGAACGCCACAACGAGGTCATGGACGAGCCCGGCTTTGAGGCTGTGCCGCTGGTTCGTGGCTCCGCGGCTATGTCTGGGTCCGAGCATCCGCAGGGTGCTTCTGATTCGTCAACACTAGCTGGAGTGTCTGCCGAGGGCGGCTCCGGGAAGGAAACTATGCAGTACCCCAGCGGTGGCGCAGTATCTGTCACTTTCGATCACGTTCAGTTCAGCTACGATGCTGCCGATGCACCTGTTCCTGCAGAGGCTGCCGGCGCAGGCTCTGAGGTGAAGGCACCGGAGGTTTCCGTGCTCAAGGACGTCAACTTCAAGGTCTTCCCGGGCGAGATTCTGGCGCTGGTGGGTGCAACCGGTAGCGGTAAGTCGACCGTGCTGTCGCTGGTTCCGCGTTTCTACGAGCCGACCTCCGGTTCCCTGCGTTTTGGCACCCGAGATGCCGCAGACATGTCTATTGAGGAGGTGCGCGCCCAGACCGCGTTCGTCTTTGAGGAGGCGGTGCTCTTCTCCGGCACGGTTCGTGAGAACGTGCTGATGGGCGTTGCTGAGCAGTACGAGCGCGGCACCGAGGATGAGGACTACCCCGCCGCAGAGGAGCTGGAGGCGACCCTCCAGACCGCGCTGCAGCTGGCTGCCTGCGATTTCGTGGCGGAGCTTCCGCAGGGTCTGGATACCGTCATTGGTGAGGAGGGCATGAGCCTTTCGGGTGGTCAGCGTCAGCGTCTGTCGTTGGCGCGCGCCCTGGCGAAGCGTCCCTCCGTGCTGCTGCTCGATGACCCCTTCTCTGCTCTGGACGTGAACACCGAGGAGCGTATTATTACGGGTCTGCGTGAGGGTCTGGACGGTCTGGGCGGCGCTACGACCCTGCTGACGGCGCACCGCCCCTCCACCGTCGCGTTGGCGGACCGCGTGCTACTGATGGTTGATGGTGCCGTGGTCGCTGAGGGCACTCACGCTGAGCTGATGGACTCTTCGGAACAGTACCGCCAGCTAATGACGATGGAGGAGGGCTAATGGCCCATCATCGTCCGGCGGAGCGGCGGGAGGAGTTGAGCCCGCAGGAGCGTGCGGAAACTCGAGAGCGCTCGATGGCTCTGCTGCGCCAGATGTTGCGCCCGCACCGTGGGGCGTTGGCTCTGTCGATTATTTCGGTGCTTTTGGTGTCGGGTTCCTCAGCGATTGCGCCGATTCTGATTGCCCGCGTTTTGGATAGTTCCATTGAGCCGCTCAAGCGGGGTGACGCCTCTCCCCTGCTAACCCTGCTGGCGTTCTTCGTGGCGGCTACCGCGGTGACCGCGATTTTCTCGTGGGTCAACGTGGCGTACACGGTGCGCGTGTCGCTGGGCGTGGTGGTGTACCTGCGTAAGCGGGTGTTCCGTCACGCGCAGTCGCTGAGCGTGTCGTTCCATGAGCGGTACACTTCGGGCAAGGTCATTTCGCGTCTGACGAGCGATATTGATACGGTCCGCAGCTTCTTGGATAGCGGCATCAGCCAGTTGGCGATCACGTTGCTGTCCATGGTGATTTCTGCGGTCGCTATTTTCCTTCTGGATTGGCGTATTGGTTTGCTCATGCTGGCGATGGGCGTGCCGATTTACTTTTTGACGCGCTGGTTCCAGAAGGCGGCGGTGCCGGTTTTCCGCACGATGCGTACCGAGTCTGCGCATTTGACGAGCCGTTTTGTGGAGACGTTTACGGGTATCCGCGCGGTGAAGGCGTTTGGTGCGGAGGCGCGGATGCGCACCGAGTACGCTCAGGCGGCGGAGCGTTACCGCCTGGCGGTGATGGATTCGATTAAGATTTTCGGTGTTTATGCCCCAACCCTAACGTTATTGGGCAATCTATTTATTGCCGGTGCGCTGGTGCTGGGTGGTTATGCGGTGCTGGGCGGCACCATGCAGATCGGTACCCTGCTGGCGCTGGTGATTTACGCGAACCGCGTGTTTGAGCCGGTCATGCAGCTCTCTGAGTTCTACAACATGTTCCAGTCGGCAATGTCTGCGCTGGAGAAGCTGTCGTCGTTCTTGGCTGAGGAGCCGGAGGTTGCCGAGCCGGAGCATCCGCATGAGCGCGCTGTAGAGCCCGCAACCGAGTCTGCAACTGAGTCTGTTACTGGCGTTTCTGGCAGCGTGACCGGCACGGTTCGCGGCGCCCTGGTGGAGCTGGATTCGGCGGTCTTTGGGTACACCTCGGATCGTCACGCTCTGAAGGAGACGAGCCTGCGCATTGAGCCGGGTACGACCGTGGCACTGGTGGGTGCTACGGGTGCCGGCAAGTCGACGATTGCTAAGCTGGTGGCTCGTTTCTACGATGTTTCATCCGGTCAGGTGCGTATTGATGGCGTGGATGTTCGCCAGCTGGCGGATGTGCAGCTGCGCCGTGAGGTGCTCATGCTGACCCAGGAGGTGTTCTTATTCTCCGCGTCGATTCTGGAGAATATCCGTATGGGTAACCCGCAGGCCTCCGATGAGCAGGTGAAGGCTGCCGCGAAGGCGGTGGGTGCTGATGCGTTCATTGAGCGTCTGCGTGACGGCTACGAGTCGCAGCTGGGTCGCGGCGGTATTACCCTGTCTGCGGGTCAGCGTCAGCTGGTGTCCTTTGCTCGCGTGTTCTTGGCGAATCCGCGGGTGCTGATTCTGGATGAGGCGACGGCTTCGCTGGACATTCCGAGTGAGCGCGCGGTGCAGGCGGCGCTGCGGACCGTGTTGGCGGGGCGTACGGCGCTGGTGATTGCGCATCGCCTCTCGACGGTTCTGGGCGCTGATCGTGTGCTGGTGATCCATGAGGGCTCCGTGGTGGAGGATGGCTCCCCGCAGCAGCTGATTGCCTCCGGTGGTCGTTTTGCGGCGATGTACGCCTCCTGGGATGAGCTGAATCAGGTTCAGGAGGCTGAAGCCTAGAACCTTTATGTGCCTCTCCCCGACCGGCGGCGTACCGCGGTGTTGCGTTCTGATTTTTTTTGGGTTATCCTAGGTGAGTTGCCTACGGTATTCGCTGATAGGTCAACATCGGGATGTGGCGCAGCTTGGTAGCGCGCGTCGTTCGGGACGACGAGGTCGCAGGTTCAAATCCTGTCATCCCGACAGCTAGCCCCGGTCCAGTGGACCGGGGCTTTATCGTACCCGCAGCATTTCTGGCGCAGATTCTGCCGCAGATGTTGAGTACATAGAAGCGGCCCTCTACCTGTTCGGATACGCAGGTAAAGGGCCGCTTTCTAGGTTGTGGCTCTAGGTTATGTTCTTCAGCCCGCTTAGCCGCGCCCGGAGATGAGGGCGAGAATCGCCTCCAGGGGGCCGCGTCCGGCAACGGAGCGTGCCATGCGCGCCCAGAGGGTGCAGAAGCCCAGGGCGATTGCGGAGCCGAGCAGCAGGAAGGCGCTCCAGTACACGGCAGTGCCCCAGCCTCCGGTGGCGACGTAGTGCTCACCCGCGGTGAGAGCCTTAACGGTGGGACCTGTGTAGATGATGATTCCACTCAACACAATGGATGCGCTCAACGACATCTGGCCCAGGCGAGCGATCGGGGTGAGCATTCCCGCCTGCGCGGAGAGCAGCCGCGCACATTCTGCCCAGAAGTACAGGGTTGCCGCCAGGTTCAGGGTGAGCAGCACCTGCGGGCTGTTGAGGAAGCCCAGCTCGGTGTAGGGGTTGAAGGTGCGGTAGACGGCGAGCGCCAGCACGGCAAGTACCACGGGGATTGCGAGCTTCGCCTGCAGGTTGTCGTAGAGGCGCACGAGCACGATGCCCAGGCACATGACCCAGATGAGCTGTGCGCTCTGCGCGTGGTTGACGCCGTGGGTCGCCAGGAAGGGCAGCTGCACGGCGGTCCACTGGTCGGCCCGAGCGGCTACGTCCATGAGGAGGGTGTAGGTCCAGGTGATGAAGGGGCTGGTGACCACCGCCAGCGCGGCGACCGCCCACAGGGGCAGGTGCACGACGAATAGGGTGAGCAGGGTGAGTAGCGCCAGGTGCACGAGCATGTCGAAGGGCAGCGTGTAGCTGAAGCCCTGCGCCGGTACGGTTACGCCGGCTTGCGGCAGGTAGGTGATGCCCTGCATGAGCGCCAGGCCCAGTAGCAGCAGCGCGAGGAATCGCACGATGGTTCCGGCGAAGAGTTGCGGGAAGTTTGCGGTGCGTGCGTACCGCCAGGCGGCTGCGCCCAGGATCGCGGCGAAGAGCGGTTCGGCGGGTACGAGGGTCTGCGGAATCCAGAACTTCCAGGACACCGGGATCAGCTGCAGCCAGTATCCGAAGGGGATGAGCAGGCTGAGCAGGGCGAAGGCGCGGGCGAGGTCGAGCCCGAGGTCGCGTCGGGTGCCTCCGAGGGAGGCGGCGCGTGCCCCGCTGCTGACGGTGGGGATGGGTTGAGTGCGCCCTGCTGCCATGTCCTCGCTCCTTGTAGTGCCGTGTTTGAGAGTCTGTGCGCCGTGCCAGGGGTGTACTCTGCTAGGGGTGTGCGCCCTGCCAGGGTATCTGCCGCACCCGGTAGTGTGTGCCGGATGCGCTGGCATAGGTGTTAAGTGTAACGGTGGAAGCTGAGTCTGCTCGGGCGGTGGCGCGGAGGTTTTGCTCTCATGCAGCTTCTGTCTCGGCCGTTGGCGGGTACCTCTTGCCCCTAGTGAGTGCTGTTCAAGTGTTTTTATGCGGGGTTGGGTGTGTACCATTGGTACGTTCTTATACGGTGGGGCGATCCCGCGAATGCTTCGCCCCGGTTACTTTTCTGTACGCGCCCCACCTGCACATACACCACGTTGAGGTTTTATGTTTTCGACTTTTTCCCCTCTTTTTCTGACGGATTGGGGGACTTCCGGTGCTCTTCTGGCTTCGGGCACGACTCTTTCGGATGGGTCGAGCCACGATAACGGACAGTTTGTGTCCATTTTCTGGATTACTTTGGTGGCACTAATTTCTCCGGTTCTTTCACGGCTGACGGGTAAGAAGATCCCTGATGTGGTTTTCCTGCTCATTTTTGGTCTGCTGATTGGCCCGAATATGCTCAACCTTGCCAGCAGTGAAGGCGGTATCCCGCTGCTGAAGGAGCTCGGTCTGGGTATGCTCTTTTTGATTGCGGGCTTTGAGATTAACGTGTCGTCACTGCGTAGCCGCCAGGGCTATAGCGCTATTGCCACGTGGCTTGTGTGCTTTGCGTTGGGTATGACGGGTGCGGCGGTGATTACGTCGTTCTCGCATGAGCTGAATACGTATATTGCGGTGGGCGTGGCGCTGAGTTCTACGGCGTTGGGCACGCTGCTGCCGATGTTGAAGTCTCACGGTGCTGCCGGTACGCCGGTGGGTAATGCGGTGCTGGTGCACGGTGCTGTGGGTGAGCTTCTGCCGATTTTCGCTATTTCGTTGCTGCTGTCTTCGCGTTCGCCGGGTATGGCGTTTGTGGTGCTACTGGCGTTTATGGTGGTTGCGGTTGTTACGGCGCTGATTCCCCATCGCCTGTTTGCGCATGTTCCGGGCCTGCGTCAGATTATGGCTGCGGAGGCGAATACGACCGGTCAGACGGTTTTGCGTCTTGCGATGTTCCTACTGGCGACCCTAATCATGTGTACCGCCCTTTTTGATTTGGATGCGGTGCTGGGCGCCTTTGCGGCGGGCCTGATTCTGCGCACCCTGACCCCTCCGGCGGCTCTGCATATGATGACTCGCCGCCTTGAGGTGGTTGGTTTTACCTTCATGATTCCGTTGTTCTTTGTGGTCAGCGGTATGGGTATTGATGTCTCTGCCGTGGTGGCGAATCCTTTGGGTCTGCTTGCCGTGGTGGTGGGTATTTTGCTGTGTCGTGGTGTTCCGGTGCTGTTGGCGGAGCATTTCTTCGATACCCGTTCGGGGTTGGCCACTCGCGCGCAGAAGGTGCAGTTGGCGCTGTATTCGGCGGCGGGTCTGCCGATTATTGTGGCGGTGACGGAGGTTGCGACCAGTTCGGGCCTGTTGGAGGAGTCCACGGCGTCGCTGCTGGTTGCCGGTGGCGCGCTGACGGTTTTGCTATTCCCGCTGTGGGCGTTGGGCATTCGTCAGGCGTTTGGTTCTGCTGAACCGTCTGCGCAGGCGCCGAGCCGTAAGGAGCAGATGAATGCGCTGAAGGCTCAGCGTAATGCGCAGACGAAGCTGGCTACGGGCGTGGTTCCGGTGGTTCGTCTAAAGTCGCAGGCTGATGCTGCCTCCGATGCCGCTGCCGGTTCTGATGCTGGCACCGCCTCTAAAATCTCATCTGAAACCTCCTCTGAGACTGCCGCTGAGGCGAAGAAGGGTAAGAGCTCGGCAGGGGGTTCTGCCAAGAAGTAGTTGCGGCTACGCTGTGGTTGTTTTTCGGCCTTTCACGGGTAGGCCAACATGGGCGGGTCAATAAGCCGGTGTGAGGGGGTATCCCGCTTACAGTCACCTCAACCCTATGTGGGATTGGGTTTACAAAACCACACACAATGCCAGACAGTCACAGCCCCGCAAACCAACATACATCCCACATATAGAGTCAAAGCCCGCCGCATCCTCCATAGAGGTTGCGGCGGGTTTTTTGCGCCCGAATGCCCCGATAAATCGGGGGAAAATGAGAATCTTCCTTAAATTCGGATTTTTAATGCAAATATTACAGAACATGACGTGTCTTAGCTTTCTCGATTGACACCTTGTCCTATAAAATTGAAAGCGGACAGGGAATTTCCCTGAAACACACATAAACCAACATACATACACAGAGTCGCTTCCGCCCCAGCGGGAGCTGGCGCACCTCCCCTCTCACACACGGGAGGTGCTCCTTTCGGGAGTATCCGCGACGATACCCCCGGCGGCTCCCAACTACTGAGGAGGATCATATGGGTCAGAAAGGTAATTATTTCTAACCTCACATCTCAAGGCCTCGCACTGAATCCTAACGATTGTCTGCACACACAGTCATTTCCGAAGGAAATATCATGCACCAACTACTCCTCACCGCGAGCACTGGTGGCGTAGAGCTGGACTTCCCGGCCTGGCTCCGAATTACGCACTTCATCAATTTCATTATGATGGGCTTCCTGATTCGTTCAGGTTGGGAAGTTCTCGCCTCTCACCCCCGCCTGTACTGGAACAACCACTGCACCCCGGGTTCCGAGTGGCTCAAGTTCACCAAGGACAAGGTCCCTACCACCCCCGGCGCATTTACTGCGCGCGATGACCAGCGCACCCTGTCTCCCCTGATTTCTCTGCCCGGCAAGGCCCAGATTGGTCTGGGCCGCGCATGGCACGCGCTGGTGACCGTCATCTGGATCGTTAACGGTCTCGTCTACGTCTCCTTGCTGTTCCTGACCGGTCAGTGGCGCCGTATCGTCCCGACCAGCTGGGATATCATCCCGCAGGCGTGGGAATCCATCCAGATTTACGCTGGCTTCCAGATTCCCTCGATTGAGCACTTCCAGCCGTACGACGCTCTGCAGCAGATTATGTACTTCACCGTGGTGTTCATCGTGGCACCGCTGATGATTGCAACCGGTCCGATCATGAGCCCGGCATTCTGCGGCCGCTTCCCCGGCTACGTGCGCCTCTTCCGTAACCGCCAGACCGCGCGTTCCATCCACTTCCTGGGTATGGCGTTCTACTGCGTCTTCACCGTCATTCACGTGGCGCTGGTATTCGTGGTTCACCCCCAGTACAACATCGCCCACATGATGCTGAACAAGCCCTACAACGAGGTGGACGCAGCACAGTTTGCTCAGGCAGTCACCATGCTCATTGGTGGTATTGTCTTCGCTGTGGCTCTGTGGATTTTCGCTTCGTACTGGTCCCTGCGCGACCTGCGATTCACCCAGACCTTCATTTGGGGTCTGACCCAGCCGATTCGTAACGTCCTGCTGGACCGTATCACCTCGCGTCAGGTGCAGAAGAAGACCTTCACCGATGCGGATATCTCCCCCTTCCACTGGGTTAACACTCGCCCGCCGACAGAGCGTGAGAGCACCGAGTGGAACCGCCTGAAGGAACACGAGTTCGTCGACTACCGCCTGGAGCTGGGTGGTCTGGTGAAGGAATCCAAGTCCCTGAGCATTGATGACCTCAAGAAGCTGGGCAAGGAAGTTAACATCACCATGCACACCTGCATGCAGGGTTGGACCGGCATCGCCAAGTGGGAGGGTGTGCGCCTGCGTGACGTCCTCGCACTGGTCGAGAAGACTGACGACGCTCGCTACGTCATGGTGACCTCCTTCGGCCACGTGGGCCACACCTACGACGGCCGCCCGACCGAACCCTACTACGAATGCCTGGACATCTCCATGGCAATGGAAGATGAGACCATCCTGGCGTGGGGCATGAACGACAAGCCCCTGCCGGATGTGTACGGTGGCCCGCTCCGTCTGCGTGCGGACTCCATGCACGGCTACAAGATGGTCAAGTGGGTTCAGAAGATTGAGTGGATCAAGGATTACCGCGATGTTGGCGATGGCCAGGGCGGTAGCCGCGAGGACTCCGGTCTGCAGCACTTCGACGCACGCGCCTAAGCACCCACACGGGGCGCTAGGACGCTAACCGTCGATACAGCACAAGATACTACTCCACAGAACGGTGGCGGGAACATGGGCCCGCCACCGTTTTTGTGCCCTCACAACTAGCGCCTGCGCCTCTGAAGACGAGAAGCCGCGGGGCATAAGAAGAGGGTATAAAGAAACCGCCCGGGAGCCTTAGCTCTCGGGCGGTTTCTTTAGAGGTTTGCCGTCTGGCGCTTTACCTTAGGCGTCGTAGATGATGACGTCCAGGGTACGGGGGCCGTGCACGCCCTCCACGCGGATCAGCTCGATATCACTGGTTGCCGACGGACCGGAAATCATGGTCACGGGGCGGGTGTAGGTGATACGCTCGATCGACTCGGGAACCAGCTCCACCACGGTGGAACGGGGCACCACGCAGATGTGGTGGTCGGGCACCAGGGTGATGGCGCGGCGACCCTCATCGGGGTTGGTGTTCAAGAAGATCGTGCCGGTCTCTGCGCAGGAGACGGTCGAACCGGTAACCACAGCATCAACTGCGTCCAGTTCCTTCAGGCTCAGGCAGCCGGGCTTGAGGGTGCTACCGGAGTCGGTGACGCGCTTGCGGTCAGCGGTGTCAGCCGGCAGCCACTCCATGTTCAGGCCCTCGGGAACCACGTAGGTGGACTTTTCACCCAGGCGCTCTGCGATGACCTCGGAGATGTTCTCCTTGTTCGCGTGGAACACGTTTGCCTTGTAGTCAATGAGGCGGTCGACGAGCATCTCAATGGTCTGCTCTTCGTTCAGCTCGCTGACGCGGCGGTAGTTACGTACGGGCTCGGGGGCGACGGGTGCGTCAGCCAGGGACGAGCGGATACGTGCGAGGATATCTTCCTTAGCAGAGGACATTAGTTGTTCTCCTTAGCTTCACGGGCTGCCTGGGCGTCCATAGCGGCCTTGGCGTTTGCTGCCGCCTCAGCGACCTTACCCTTGTTTGCCTCGATGAGGGCCTGAATGTCAACGCGCTCAGCGTTATCGCGTGCCGGAGCCTGGCCCTTCTCCTTCTTCCACCAGTTGCGGAAGGATTCCTTGGGGGGCTCGGGGATGTCGCGGTAAGCGGTCCAGCCGCCGATGATACCGGGAACAGCGCTGATCTTGTGCTTGCGGCCGCTGATCAGGCGGGACATGGGCAGACCACGTTCTGCAATCGACATCATCTTGCCGGAGGTGAAGAGCTTCTTCGCACCGAGCATCATGCCGTCCATCTGCGAGAAGGGAGCCTTCTTGTTGCCCTCGAATTCGCGGACAGCGTGCTTGGACTCAACATCCTTAGCACGCAGGTGCACGAGGACCTCGGGGAAGTTAATCTTCACGGGGCAGACCTCGTAGCAAGCGCCACAGAGGGAGGATGCGTACGGCAGGGAGTTGTTCTCTGCAGCCTCAATACCGGAGAGCTGCGGGGACAGGATTGCACCGATGGGGCCCGGGTAGGTGGAGCCGTAGGCGTGACCGCCTGCGCGCTCGTACACGGGGCACACGTTCATGCAAGCGGAGCAACGGATGCAACGCAGCGCCTGGCGGCCCAGCTCATCAGCCAGAACGGCGGTACGGCCGTTGTCGATGAGGATGACGTGCATGTTCTGCGGGCCGTCACCGGGGGTCACACCGGTCCACATGGAGGTGTAGGGGTTCATGCGCTCACCGGTAGAGGAGCGGGGCAGCAGCTGCAGGAATGCCTCGTAGTCCTGGAAGGTGGGCAGAATCTTCTCAATACCCATGAAGGTAATGAGGGTGTCGGGCAGGGTCAGGCACATACGGCCGTTACCTTCGGACTCCACGATGGTCAGGGTGCCGGTCTCGGCAATACCGAAGTTGGTACCGGAGACTGCCACGGTGGTGTTCAGGAACTTGTTGCGCAGGCGGTTACGCGATGCCTCTGCCAGTTCTGCCGGCTCATCGGTGATGTCCGGGTTGATACCCTCGATTTCGCGCAGGAAGATGTCGCGGATTTCGCGGCGGTTGCGGTGAATTGCGGGCACCAGAATGTGGGAGGGGCGGTCGTGGCCGAGCTGGACGATTTCTTCCGCGAGGTCGGTCTCGATAGCGTTGATGCCGTTTTCCTCGAGGAATTCGTTCAGGCCGGTCTCTGCGGTTGCCATGGACTTAATCTTGATGATTTCGTCCACGCCCTGCTCGCGGATCAGTTCCAGGGCGATCTGGTTTGCCTCGGTGGCGTTACGTGCCCAGTGCACGTGGCCGCCTGCGGCGGTGAAGTTACGCTCGAACTGCTCGAGCAGCTCGGGCAGGTTCGCCAGAACGTAGTTCTTGACGGACTCACCGGTGTCACGCAGGTCCTGCCAGTCGGGCACCTCAGCGGTGACCTTGGCGCGCTTGTTACGAATCGCGTGGGTCACGAAGCGCAGGTTGGAGCGCAGCTGCTCGTTCTTGAGCTCTTCCTTCGCGTACTTGGGGAAGGGGGTTTCTTCGAAAATGTTGCCCTCGCCGTAGTGAACGACCTTGGGCATACCAAGCTGAATAGCGGTCATGAGGTCTTATCTTTCCTTAGGCGATTGAGAGCTCGAGGTGCTCGGCATCAATCTTGAGCGGGTTTTCCTTGGTGGATGCGAGGATCTCAGCGAAGTGGATGGTCTTCACGTCGGAGCCGCGACGGGAGAGTGCGCCACCGATGTTCATCAGGCAGGAGCAGTCGCCGCCGGTGCAGACGGAAGCACCGGTTGCTTCAACGTTGTCTGCCTTGTCGTTGACCATTGCGCCGGAGACGTCAGCGTTCTTGAAGGAGAAGGTACCACCGAAGCCGCAGCACTGGTCCATACCCTCAATCTGGGTGTACTTGATGCCCTCAACGGTGCGGACCAGGTCCTGCTGGCGGGTGCCCAGGCCGAGCATACGCATACCGTGGCAGGAGCTGTGGTAGGTGACGTGCTCGGGGAAGTAGGAGCCGAGCTGCTCAGCAGCGTTGGTGATGCCGAGGATGTCGATCAGCAGCTGGGAGAGCTCGAAGGTGCGGGAAGCGATCTGCTCTGCCTTCAGAGCCAGTGCCTCGTCGCCGCGGCTACGTGCGACCATTGCCTGCTGGTGACGCAGGGAGCCGACGCAGGAGCCGGAGGGTGCAACAGCAACGTCCCAGTCCCAGGAGTCGAATGCCTCGACGTGGTTCTTGATGACTTCGTAGCCGTCATCGAAGTAACCGGAGTTGACGTGCATCTGGGAGCAGCAGGTCTGGTTCGGGGGGAAGACAACCTCGTGGCCCAGGCGCTCAAGAATTTCGACGGTGGCGCGTGCTACGCGGGGGTACATGCCGTCAACGATGCACGTGGAGAAGAGTGCAATGCGCATGACTTGTCCGTCCTTTCCTCTGTGTTCAGAGTTTCTCGGTCTCACCGCCTGCGTCTGGGGCAGGCGGGGCACAGTCCGAATAGGTTCGGTCTTCCAAAGAGGCGACTCAGCTGTATTGAGTCGGGGAAGCTGGGCCGGAGAGCTCCGGCTGAATGTGCGCGCCCCAAGTGGAGGTGGGATGCGGTGGGATCAGAAACCGTGGTGATGTCTTTTATCTTCCTTGCCATTTAACACCGTTGTGCGGCTTTTCTCTAGTCGAAATAGCACATACTTTCCTTGTTAAATAACGGGTTAGGTCACCCTGACCTTAAGGTACACTTCCCTACCTTTCGGTACATATGACCTCATCTAGTTTTCACTCTCGCCCCACCCCCTATACCTCTTTATTTATTGAACGTTTATCAAACACACATCTTTGGCGGCTAAATCCCCTAGAAATCCGCCTTTCTGAAGAATTCATGATTGTTTTGTGGGGTGACTCCTCTTTAACGCAACATTCTTTTCAAGAATGTGTCCGCAGTTGAAGGTTCCTTAACGAATAAACCGACCACTCATACACCCAATTCATTACGCCTTCAGAAATATTCGAGTTTCAGAAGCTGGCATTAACTGTCAGAGCCGCAATATTTCGGTAAATTCGCGGGATACAAACCCCCTCAATGCCCCTTAGTCGCGACAATGAGTCAGGTCACTTTTGGTGAAACGCCGCACTATCCGGTACTCTTCTAAACATGCGATCAATGGTCTGACCACATCCCCGCATGGGAAACAATGACTCGTTCCCCGGCGGAATTATCTATGGTCTGACCACATACAAGACACACCTGAACCAAAGGAGTTCCAGTGGAAACTTATACCGCTGTAACCAATGCAGTGGGAGGTAGCCTCGGCCTCAGCGCACTCGTGGCAACCATTCCCCTCCTCACCTTCTTCGTGATGCTACTGGGCGTTAAGGCGCGCGCTCACTGGTCCGCACTCGTGGCACTGGCAGCATCTATCCTCGTAGCAGTCTTGGGCTTCCACATGCCCGCTGACCTCGCCGGTCTGAGCGCCATCCGCGGTGGCATCTACGGCCTGGTCATCTGCTGGGTTATCCTCGGTGCAATCTGGTTCTACCAGATCACCGTCCTTTCCGGCCGCTTTGAAGATCTGCGCCGCGTCTTCGACCGCCTCGGCGGCGGCGACCTGCGCATCCAGGCTATCCTCATCGCATTCTGCTTCGGCGGTCTGCTCGAGGCACTGGCTGGCTTCGGCGCTCCCGTTGCAATTACCGCAACCATGATTCTCTCCCTGGGCGTTAAGCCCCTTAAGGCTGCTGTCACCGTTCTGATCGCTAACACCGCACCCGTGGCATTCGGCGCAGTTGCTGTCCCGATTACCACCGCAGCTGACGTTGGCGGCAAGGACGCACACGTTATCGCAACCATCGTTGGTCACCAGGCTCCGTTCCTGGCAATGCTCGTTCCGCTCATCCTGCTCGTCATCCTTGACGGTATGAAGGGTCTGAAGGACGCATGGCTGCCCGCACTGGTCATCGGTGTCTCCTTCGCAATTGCACAGTGGGTCACCGCTGCTACCCCCGCATACAACCTGACCGACGTTGTTGCTTGCATCGTCTCCATGGGTGTTGCTGTTGTCTTCCTGCAGTTCTGGAAGCCGCGCGGCGTCGCAGGCGTTCGTGAACGCTACGGTCTGCCCGCACAGGCTGAAGAGAAGGAAGCTCTGCCCGCCGTTCGCGTCTGGATGGCACTGCTGCCCTACGTCATCGTCGTTGCAATCTTCGGTGTTGCTAACCTGCACGCTGGCCTGAAGGCATGGCTGAAGAGCTTCGTCATCAAGATTGATATCCAGGCTCTGAGCTCCCGCCTCGTCACCGCTGACGGCAAGCCCGTCAAGGACGCTGTCTACAACTTCGCGTGGATGTCCAACCCCGGCACCCTGCTGATCATCTCCGGTCTGGTTGTTGCTGTCGTCTACTTCTTCTTCAACGAGAAGGGCCGCTACGCCTTCAAGTTCCCGGCAATCTTCACCGAGTTCGGTTCCGTTGTCTACCGCATGCGTTGGTCCATCCTGACCATTGCTTCGGTTCTGGCACTGGCATACGTCATGAACTTCTCCGGTCAGACCATTGCCATGGGTACCTTCCTGGCAGGCCTGGGCACCGTCTACGCGTTCCTCGCACCGGCTCTGGGCTGGATCGGTACCGCTGTGACCGGTTCGGACACCAGCGCCAACGCACTGTTCGCCAAGCTGCAGGTGTCTGCCGCTGAGAACCTGCAGCACGCAGGTATCCACGGAGCAACCCCCGAGCTCATGCTGGCTGCTAACACCACCGGTGGTGTGGTCGGTAAGATGATCTCCCCGCAGTCGCTGGCTATTGCTGCTACCTCCGTGGACATGGAAGGCAAGGAATCCGACATCCTCAAGGCTGTCCTCCCCTGGTCCTTCGCTATGCTCCTGTTCGTCTGCGTCCTGGTCTTCCTGCAGACCAACGTTCTGTCCTTCATGATTCCCTAATCTGAGGCTCACCCCTTAGAAAGTTCTTGAGGTGAAAACCTCAAGGACCATAGGACATTCGCCCCGGTATTTTCCGGAGGCCACGGCGGGGCGGCGAACCTTCTCGGTTCCGCCGCCCCGCTTTTTATGCCCCTTATGACTCGATAGGTTGCCCCAATAGTTTGGGGGAACATGCTGAGTCGAGACTTCTTTTCGTTATCCGCCTCGTTATCAGGAGAGAGTATGCCTCGTTCTTTTGACGACACCCAGCCTGCAGAGACGCCCCCTGCGGTTGAGCGTCAGCCGATTCTGGCGGACCGCAGCTACAGCATCATTCTGGAGACCTTTGAGCGGCGCCTGCGCCTGGGTGAGTTGCGTGTGGGCGATAAGCTCCCTTCCGAGCGTGAGCTTGCCGCACGACACGGCATTTCCCGCCCCTCGGTCCGTGAGGGTTTGAGGGTTTTGAACGCGCTGGGTCTGATTCGTTCCAGCACCGGTTCGGGACCGAAGTCGGGTGCAATTATCATTTCGGAGCCGTCGGATGCGCTCAGCTGGGCGTTGCGCATGCACATTGCGACCCGTAGCCTGCCGGTGAAGGACGTTGTCTCAACCCGCCTGCTGTTGGAGGGCCCCGCCGCCCGTGCGGCAGCGGCAGCGCCGGACACCCCGGAGCGTGAAGCAGCGTTGGAGCGGGCGCGCGTGCATCTGGCGGAGATGGATGAGCAAATCAGCGATGAGCGCTTCCATTTCTGCGATACGCGTTTTCACTATGAGCTGTCGAAGCTCGGCGGCAATATTGTGCTTGATACGGTGATTGACTCTCTGCACATGGCGACAATGAGTTATGTGCAGGAGGCGGTTCCTTTCCTAAAAGATTGGGAGGCGGTCAAGCGCACGTTGCAGCAGCAGCATTACGGCATTATTGAGGCGATTGCCTCTCACGATGAGCAGGCAGCCTATGAGCGCGTGTGTGAGCACATTACGTGGTTTTATTCGCTGTCTGACCGTGCTGCGGAGGAGCGGGCGCGGTTGCATCCGGCGCGGGATATTCTGCACGAGGATTTGTGCCACGCGAACGTACACGATGAAGACACGCACGCTGGCTAGGCTTCGCCCCTCAATCGCATAAACCCACATAGCTAAAGGGCAGTGCCCCGGAAGAATGACCTTCCGGGGCACCGCCCTTTAACTCATAAGCCCTATTACATGCATTCTTATAGGTGCTATACGTCATAAATATATGTTGTGTATCTGTTGTACGGGGGGGGTAGCACTCTATCATGTTAGTAATCGGCTCACTACGCTTCTACTCCACAAAATGCAGGTTCACACCATATAGCAGGTCTGTAGGTAGCATCCACGATACGCCCGTATCACTGCCGATTCTCGCCCATCAATGATGTTTGAGAAAGGTGAAGTCCATGGCAAAGAAGCCCTTCGCACCCCTCGCCCTTATCGGTATTGCCTGCTGTCTGGGTGTATCGAGTTGCTCCACCACCGTTGAAGTTAAGCAAGACATTCGCAATGTCCTGGCAAGCTACGAGAATCCCTCCCCGGACATTAACGTGGCCCTCGTTAACGAAGTCAAAAAGTGCATGAGTGAGAAGTCCTTCACCTACTCCGGTAGCCAGAACATTATTGACGGCAGCTCCGTTCATGAACTTGCGATGAGTGGCGCCCACTTCGCCAACGAAGAAGCGGCCACTCAAGGATACTCGTCCACCCGGCCGGACAACGCTAGCTCCAGCAACGCACCCGCGATGGAAAACCCGGCATATCAGAAGGCGTTCCTAGGCGACCCCCAAGCCGCAGACAGCAAAACCGTTACCATCACGATGAGTAACGGCGCCCAGTTCGGCATGGCAACAGATTCATGCCTCGGACGTGCCGCAGAGGCTGTCTTCGGTTCAGCAGAAAACTACCTCAAATACATCAACTTCGTTAACGAGCTCATCGTGGGTGGATCCAAAAACAACGCGGTAGAAGAAATGGGGAAATACTACCGTAATGACACCACCTACGGTGCATGCATGAAAGAAAGCGGATACGCCGATATCCAGCACTTCGGAGATGCTCCCAGCTACGCAGAGAAAACCTGGGGTAAGTACAAGGCAGCCAATGTAGCCGCCAATGCGGAAGAGCAGTCCCTAGCTCACGCCGACTACAACTGCCAAAAGTCCACTGGAATCCTGACTAAGGCACAGAATATCTACTACGAAAAGGCTGCGACCTGGCTCAATGAGCATGAGCCGCTCATCCTTGAAGTACGCGATATCGAACGTCAGGCCCAGGAGCGCGCCGCAGCTCTACTCAACGGCAACTAGCCAACGGCAAATAGTAAACGCTGATTCCTCGTTGGACATTTTCTAGCGAGATTTTTCTATCGGTCCTCTGCTCTCAACCGCTTTCACCCGCGGATGAGAGCAGAGGATACACCCCTTTATTCAGCCCCCGCCACGTTGTTACCCTCAGCAATTACCCCTAGTCCCGCCCCATATTTCACCGTAGAAAGGTGAACCCATGAACACGCAGCAGAGTTCAGAAAACCCCCGCCGCGCCGCCATGACGGCAACCATACGCGCCTACCTGGTTCCGGTGCTCGTCATTCTGCTCGTCATCACCGGCGGGTTCTCCATCTACGCGCTTAATACGGGGCTACGCACCAATGTTGAGTCCAACGCGCAGCCGTCCCGCGCCGCGCAACTAACAACCCGCATCAGCACGCAGACTGTTACCCGCACATACTCGGGAGAAGTCAGCGTGTCGTCTGCCCGAAGCTACACCGTGGGAACCCCTCAAGGAGTGGTGACCAGGGACGGCGCCAAAGCGGGTACCCAGCTGGGTAACGGATCAATTATCACCACTATCAACGAGCGTCCCATCATTGCGTTCAAAGGTAGCATCCCCGCCTACCGCGACCTCGCCGTAGGCGCACGCGGCGATGACGTTAAACAGCTCCAAGAAGCTCTAGAATCGCTCGGCTACAGCATCTGGGATGAGGAAGGAAACTACGGCGAAGCAACCGCCAACGCTGTCTACCGTTTCTACCTCGACCGTGGCTACTACCCTCCCGGGGATACTGACCGAACCGAGGAAGGACGCTACAACACTGCCCTGCCGCTCTCTGAATACCTCTTCGCTGACGGCAATGAATACACCGTAGACAACAGCTGCGGCACCAAAGGCCAAACCTCAACTCCGGCGCTGTGCACCCTATCCGCGGGTGGATACCGTCTGGTACTCTCCGCGGACGGTAGCGCTCTCAGCAATGAACTCGCTGAGGGACAGAAAGTCCAGATTCTTAGCGATAACGGAAACCCGCTCGAAGGCACCCTGGGTGCAGCCCTCACACCCGAAGGCTCAACTAACGCTGACGGCGGCGCTAACGCAGGTGCCTCCAACGGTGCGCAGAACAGCGCGCGACCTAACAGCGATACCTCCGCACCGGGAGCTACCGCACGGAAACGTTACCCCATCACAATCGACTTGCCGGAAAACACGACGGCATCAACACGTTTTCAAGCAACCGTCACTCTCAACCGAGGCGTTGAAAACGCCCTCGCGGTGCTCGAAGCAGCCGTCAAAACCGAAGAAAATGGAACGCACTCCATCACCCTGGATAACGGTCAGAGCGTTCCCGTCACCCTCGGTGTGTGCTCCGCCGGAATCTGCGAGCTTGTCAACCCCGCAGCAGAACTCAAGGCAGGCACCGTCGTGAAGCTGAAGGAGCGCTAAAATGCCTCATCACGAGACAGAACGTGCCCTCCCCGCGAGCGCTACCGCCTCACAACCTAATATCGAGTGCCACAATATTGCGCGCTTCTTCCCGCCCGCCACCTGGGCGCTCAAAAACGCGACCCTCAGCATTCATGAAGGCGAATCGGTGGCCATTACCGGCGCCTCCGGAAGCGGAAAATCTACGCTCCTCTCTATCATCGGGCTACTCGATCAGCCCTCTGAGGGTGAGCTGAAAATATTGGGCCAAAACATGGGCACCGCCAGCGATGCCGAACGAACTGTGGCGCGTCGTGAGCATATTGCCTTCGTTTTCCAGGCGTACCACCTCATTGCTCATCTGAACGCCACCGAGAACATTTCTCACACCCTCCGGATGCGCGGCGTACCGGGCCGTCAAGCGCATCAGCGTGCGTTGCAGGCACTCGAACAGGTGGGTTTGGGGCACCGCCTGGAGGTTCTTCCACGCAATATGTCCGGTGGTGAACAGCAAAGAGTCGCGGTTGCGCGTGCGTTAGCCTGCGCCCCGCGTATCCTGCTGTGCGATGAGCCTACAGGAAACCTCGACACTGAAAACTCTCACAAGGTGTTGGATTTGCTCCTCGCCGGCCGTGCGGAAAAGCAAAGCCTGGTCATCATCACCCATGAGCCCGATATTGCGGCTCGCTGCGACCGGCAGCTGCACATGGTCGATGGGATGCTCGTTAGTCCCGAACTCACTCGTCCCGAAGAGCCTGCCCACCAAACGCTCAAAGAACCCGTTATCAGGGGAGGATAGATGCTAAGGAACAACCTTCACTACGCTCTCCTTGCAGTTGTCCGCCGTTGGCGCCGCAACCTGCTCACAGTATTGGCGATGCTCGCGGGAACAACCACCATCATCATGCTGGTGGGTGTCAGTGAGTCGTCAGCGCTCAATACGAGCTCTCAGCTGGCCAGTTACGATTCCACCCGGCTCAGTGTGCGCCTCCAGCCGCAGACCTGGGATATACCGGAGGAGGAACTACTCTGGCGCGTTAGCCAAATTCCAGAGGTTAAAGCTGCCGGTACAGTCACCGTAGATACGCAGACAACGCGTCCACAAGTGAACAGGCCGGGGTATGAGAGCCAGCAAACGCCCCTTGCAGTCGTTTCAGAGGCAGGTTTGAAAGCACGAGGTGCACACATTGTCGAAGGGCACTTTTCGGAGCCTGCCCGCGAGCGCCCCGGTGAGCCTACCGTCTATCTGGGTGTTGCCCTCGCGAAGGAGCTGGGGGTCAGTACTGAGCCCGGGCGGAACATAATTGAGGTCAACGGAATGCGAGCCTATGTGCTCGGTATTATCCGTGACGGTGGCAAAAACGCTGCTCTCAGTAGCGCTCTTATTCTGCCGACCACCTCCACTTTCTTGCCGCAAGCCCACACCCTGCAACGCGGTATGGACGTCATCGTGAATCCAGGAAGCGCAGATACGGTCGCGGAACAGCTCAAGCAGGTGCTCGATCCGCAACGCACCCCCGTTGATACAAATATTGAGATTCCACCTTCACCGGTGACTCTTCGTGCTTCCTTGACGAAGGACAGTCGAGCTCTTACGACCATCATCCTGGTGGTTCTTATCGTCTCGACAAGCTTCGGCATTGTGATGACCATGCAGATTTCGGTCTGGGAACGCCGCCGGGAAATCGGCATCAACCGTGCATTAGGGCTGGGACGGCGAGATGTAGCGGTGAGCTTCCTGGCGGAGGCAGCCCTCCTCGGGGCCCTAGGCGCTCTTGGAGGCTTCACCCTCGGTGTCCTCGGTTCCTGGGTTGTGTGCCTTCTCAACGGATGGGCGCTATCTCTGCCACCCCTTATCCTAGGGATTCCTTTCCTCGGCTTGGCTGTGGGTATCGTGGCGGGTGCATTGCCCGCCTACGCGGCAACGAAGGTTCAGCCGCTTGAGCTCCTGCAATAAGTGCCCAGCACTAAAGGGCGGTGCCCCGGAAGAATGACCTTCCGGGGCACCGCCCTTTAGCTATCGCAAAGACTTATTCAGCCCGAAATATTGAGTTTAGAACTTCGTGCCGGTCAGACGCTCATACGCCTCAACGTAACGGGCACGAGTCTTCTCCACAACCTCCTCAGGCAGGTGCGGCACGTTATCCGAACCGTCCCAGCCCGCCTCCGGGGAACGCAGCCAGTCACGCACATACTGCTTATCGAAGCTCGGCTGCGCACGGCCCGGCTCGTACTGGGTCGCATCCCAGAAACGCGAAGAGTCCGGGGTCAGCACCTCATCACCCAGGGTGATCTCGCCGCGGTACGAATCGGTACCGAACTCCATCTTGGTATCCGCCAGAATAATGCCCTGCTCGCGAGCAATCTTCTCCGCGGTGGTGTACAGGCTCAGGCTCAGCTCCTCCAGGCGCTCACCCACCGGCTGACCCACCTCAGCGTACAGCTCCTCACGGGTCACCAGCTCATCATGCTCACCCACCTCAGCCTTACCGGTCGGAGTGAAAATCGGGGTGTCCAGGCGGGAACCATCCACCAGACCCGCAGGCAGCTTCACACCAGCAATCTCACCGGTCTCGTTATACGCCGCCAAGCCCGAACCAGTCAGGTAACCGCGCACAATGCACTCCACCGGGAACATGTTCAGCGAACGGCAAATCATCGCGCGACCAGCCACAACATCCGGCACGTCGGTGGACAGCACGTGGTTCGGAACCTGCTTAAGCTGCTCAAACCACCACAGGGACATCTGAGTCAGAATCTTGCCCTTATCCGGGATTTCGGTGGGCAGAATACGGTCAAACGCGCTAATACGGTCCGAGGCAACAACCATGACCGAACCGGCACGCAGCTCAGCGTCATCATTGACGGTCAAGCCGGTAGCGTCAAAACGTTCCTCATTCGGAACGTACAGGTCGCGGACCTTACCGGAATAAATGTGAGTCCAGCCCGGGATTTCCAGGGGGTTAGAACGAGAAGTCATGAGAATTTCTCCTGATGAGGTGGTGTGATGTGGATGCAAAAAGTCTGTGTAATTACAATACCGCGACAGGCACGGCTCCCGATAGTGCCAAGCAGTCATCAATACGGCACAATCTTGAGGCAAAGAAGCGACCGGCTCCCCACCCTCAAGCGGGGAAGCCGGTCACGTTAAGGTTTTAGCTACGCGGAGCGGGAATCTGGATGCGGTTCTCCACAGCCTTCAGCGCAATATCGGTGCGGTACTGCGCGCCAGCCCAAGAGATAGCGCGAACACCCTCGTAGGCGGCGTTACGGGCGGCAGCCAGGTCATCGCCGAGAGCAACAACAGCCAGCACACGGCCGCCAGCGGTCAGCACACCCTCCTCGGATGCGGCAGTGCCCGCGTGAATCACGTGCACGCCCTCCAGAGCGTTCGCCTCATCCAGACCGGAGATGGCGTCACCCTTGCGGGGAGTGTCCGGGTAGTTCTCGGCAGCCATGACCACGTCCACTGCGGTGCGGGGATCCCAATCCAGCTCGGTACCCTCAGAAATTTCACCGCGAGCAGCCGCACGCAACAGCTGACCCAGCGGGGTGCGCAGGCGCGCCAGAACCGCCTGGGTTTCCGGGTCGCCAAAGCGGGCGTTGAACTCGATAACGCGCACGCCGCGGCTGGTCACCGCCAGGCCGCAGAAGAGCACGCCCACGAACGGGGTGCCGCGCTCAGCCATGCGAGCCACGGTCGGGCGTGCCACCTTCTCCACGACCTCCTGCACGAAGCCCTCGGGCAGCCAGGGAAGCGGGGTGTAGGCGCCCATACCGCCGGTGTTCGGGCCCTCATCGTTGTCGAAAATGCGCTTGAAGTCCTGCGCCGGGGACAGCGGCAGAACGTTCTTACCGTCAGAAATGACGAAGAGGGACACCTCGGGGCCGTCCAGGAACTCTTCGATGACCACGGTGCCGCCAGCGTTGAAGCAAGCCTGAGCGTGCTCCAGTGCCGCGGTGCGGTCCTCGGTCACCACAACGCCCTTACCTGCAGCCAGGCCGTCGTCCTTCACCACGTAGGGTGCACCAAACTCGTCCAGTGCCGCCTGCGCCTCGGCGGCGTTCGTTGCCACGTAGGCGCGAGCGGTCGGCACGGAAGCCTCTTCCATGACCTGCTTAGCGAAAGCCTTGGAACCTTCCAGCTGCGAGGCAGCTGCGGAGGGGCCGAAAACATCAAAACCCGCCTCACGCAGTGCATCGGAGACACCTGCGACCAGGGGCGCCTCCGGGCCAATAACGACCAGGTCGGCGTTCAGTTCGCGTGCCAGGGTGGTTGCCTGGGCGGGGTCATTCGCATCAATTGCGTGGACGGGAACATCCTGGGCAATACCGGCGTTGCCGGGGGCGCTGTGCACCTCAGTTACCTCAGGGTCGCGCAGAAGCGCTCGAATAATTGCGTGTTCGCGGCCGCCGGGGCCCAGTACCAAAACCTTCATGCTATTTAGGGTACCCGGTATCACACTAAAAATGTGAGCTGAGCGCACTAAAAATGCGGCTCTTCTCATGTAGCGGCACATTCAAAAGAATGCACGTTCGAGAAGAGCCGCACGGCCCGGTAACCGAAGCTACCGAATCAAGCTAAACCTTAGATGAGGGCGGTAATAGCAGCCAGGCCACCGAAGACAATACCGGGAGCGTTCGCAATGATAATCGGGACGTCCTTCTTGGGGCGCCACAGACCGTACAGAACCCACAGGGTGCAGTTCACAGCAGCAACCAGAGGCTGAATCCAGTCACCCTTGTGACCGCTCAGGTTACCAATAATCTGCGGGAAGTAGAACACATACATGAGCACTGCGGTCACAGAAGCAACGCGAGCCAGGATGGGGAAGAACTTTGCGTGGAATTCAGATTCTGCGCTCAAACCGCCCTTAGGGGAGGTGCTCTGTGCGGAGGTGGTTGCGGAGGTGTTGTTCTGCTCTGCCATGGATGTACTCCTTTACATGGTTTGCCGCTCACCAATCAAGAGTAAGTTGAGGAGGTGAGGGGCGCTGAGGATGCATACTCGTACCGGGTCGCGTCTAACTAGTTTCGCATAGATATAGGGGTCCCTGGGCTGCAGCAATTTCCTACCGGATGCATTACGCCCGTTCTCAGACTGCATATCGGGGCATGCCAGCCCCACGCTCACCTCCGCGCCACCGAGCGCGAATAGGGTCAAGCCGCACGCCCCGCTTAAACTAGAAGAATGACCAACAGCACCACCCCACAGGCAACCACTCACACCACCTGCCAGAGCAGCGCCTTCGACGTAGAACTCGCGCAGCTCACCCGCAACAACCTTGTTGAAGCACGCCACCGCGGCCGCCTCATCCTGCTGGGCCCCGACGGCGATGTGCAGCTAGCCCTCGGTGATATTCACGAGCCCTTCTACCTGCGCTCCGCCGCCAAGCCCCTGCAGGCCATCGGATCCATGAAGGCGGGCGCACCCCTGCGCGGCTCCCAGGTCGCCATCGCCTGCGGTTCGCACCGCGGCACCTTCGAGCAGATGCGCGCCGTGCAGGACGTACTCACCCAGGGCAGCACCGAAACCAACCCGCTCACCCCGGCACACCTGGCGCTCAAGCCCACGCTCCCTGCCGATCAGCAGGCACGCCAGGCAATGATCCAGGCAAACCTCGCCGCTACCGCCCTGGCGCACCCCTGCTCCGGCAAGCACGCCACATTCCTGTGGGCGTGCACCGCCAAGCTGGAGCGCGGCGACCTCGAAGAGGGCTCGCAGAACTGGACCCTGCACAACTACCTCGACCCCGCACACCCGCTGCAGCAGGTCATTACCGAAGAAATTGAGGCGTTCACCGGCGAGCCGGTAGCCGCCATCGGCGTTGACGGCTGCGGCGCACCCGTGCACGCGGTCTCCCTGCTGGGTGCCGCACGCGCCTACTCGACCCTGGGTGCGGCAATCCGCAACCTCGGGGCGGATGCACGCGCCTCCACGGTCGCCACCGCCATGGTGGATTACCCCGAGCTGATTCAGGCGCCCGGCTCCCCCGACACCGTGCTCAGCGAAGAGCTGGATGCAATCGTCAAGGGCGGCGCGGAGGGCGTGCTCTGCATTGGTCTGCGTTCGGGCGCGTCCGTGGTGGTGAAGATGAGCGACGGTTCGCACCGCGCCATGTACGCCGTGGCTCTACGTGCTCTCGTTGCCGGTGGCTACCTGAGCGCCGAGGAATGCGAGCGCCTACTCGCGTTGGTGGTTCGCCCGGTGACCGGCGGCTACGTGGACGGTGAGCCGGTTGTGGTGGGTGAGCTGCGCGTACATGAGGAGCTTTTACGTGCGGAGCTTTTCACCCGCGAGGATCCGACTCCCGGCGCTTCGGAAGATGACGCCGGGGAAGAGAAAGCCCAGGAAGAGGACTAGTCGTGGCGATTCGACGTAAGACTAGCGAGGAAGCGGGCATGGCGGCAGTACGCGAAGTGCGTGCCTTCTTTGAGACGCAACATACGGCAGCCGGCGAGGCTGCAGATTCGCAGGCCCGAGGCGAGTACCTGCTAAACAGCTACCTACTGAACAGTGCCGGGGTGGAGCAGGCGTTTGCCGCGCTCCCCCGCTCGGTGCGTGCGACCTTCGTGCGCTTCACCCTGGAGGAGCTGGCGACCCTCGCCCCCGGCAATAGTGTGGAGGTGCGCGTACCCCCACTGGGCGTGACCCAGTGCGTGGCGGGTCCTCGCCATACGCGCGGTACCCCGCCGTCCGTGGTGGAGGCGCGCCCGCTCGTGTGGGCGGCGCTGGTGCTGGGTGCGTGTTCGTGGGAGCAGGCGGTGGCTGCCGGTGCGCTGGATGCCTCGGGCGAGCGCAGTGACCTTTCGGGCTTGTTGCCGCTCTTCTAGAATTTGCTACGAGCCCGCAAGCCCACACAGTTTCATGATTTGGCGTGTTCGTTGCCTGTTCTAGTCGTCCATCCTGAGGTATTTAGCGTATCCTTCACCACAGCGTCTCTGAAACCCGGTACACTTTTAAGGGTCTGGTGTATGCTATGGCACACGCAGGCAGGTGTGAGTGCGGCAACACGCCCTAATCTTGCGCCTGCGCAGACGCATCCGCAGTCCCAACGTCGAAAAGAAGTGAATTGATTCGCCCCGACGGAAAACTCACTCACGACCTCGATCCGATTGACCACGGCCCCAAGGACGCCTGCGGCGTCTTCGGTGTCTGGGCACCCGGCGAGGACGTGGCAAAGCTAACCTACTACGGCCTGTACGCACTCCAGCACCGCGGCCAGGAATCAGCAGGTATCGCAACCAGTAACGGCAAACGTATCCACGTGTACAAAGATATGGGACTCGTCTCCCAGGTCTTTGACGAAGCCACCCTCAGCTCCATGCCCGGCGACCACGCTATCGGCCACGCCCGATACTCCACCACCGGCGCATCCCACTGGGCTAACGCACAGCCCACCCTCGGTACCACCCCGCACGGCACGCTCTGTCTGGCGCACAACGGTAACCTCACCAACTCGGCTGATCTCTACGAGCGTCTGATTGAAAAGAACGGCGGCAAGCCCCCCAAGCACGGCGAACTCGCCCAGGGCAACACCACCGACACCGCACTCGTCACCGCCCTGCTGGCGGAGCACGATTTCGATTCCCTCGAAGAAGCAGCACTCGACCTGCTGCCGACCCTACGCGGTGCTTTCTGCCTCACCTTCATGGATGAGCACACCCTCTACGCCGCACGCGACCCGCAGGGCGTTCGCCCCCTCGTACTCGGTCGCCTGGAGCGCGGCTGGGTTGTCGCATCCGAAACCGCGGCACTTGATATTGTCGGCGCGTCCTTCGTGCGTGAAGTTGAGCCCGGCGAATTCCTCACCATTGACGAGAACGGTCTGCGTTCCCAGCGCTTCGCAGAGGCTAAGCCCGCAGGTTGCGTCTTCGAGTACGTTTACCTTGCTCGCCCGGACACCACTATCTCCGGTCGTAGCGTCTACGAATCCCGCGTAGAAATGGGCCGCCAGCTCGCTCGTGAGCACGCCGTTGAAGCTGACCTGGTCATGCCCACCCCCGAATCCGGTGTTCCCGCCGCAATCGGTTACGCCGAAGAGTCCGGCATTCCTTACGGTAACGGCCTGGTTAAGAACGCTTACGTGGGTCGAACCTTCATTCAGCCTTCGCAGACGATTCGCCAGCTCGGTATCCGTCTGAAGCTGAACCCGCTCAAGTCCGTGGTTGCGGGCAAGCGCCTCGTCGTCATTGACGACTCCATCGTTCGCGGTAACACCCAGCGCGCACTCGTGCGTATGCTCCGCGAAGCCGGCGCGAAGGAAGTGCACGTGCGCATCTCCTCCCCGCCCGTGAAGTGGCCCTGCTTCTACGGTATTGACTTCGCCTCCCGCGCGGAGCTGATTGCTAACGGCCTGTCCGTGGACGAAATCGCCTCCTCCCTGGGCGCCGACTCGCTCGGCTTCATCTCCCAGGACGGCATGATGGCAGCCACCGAGCAGCCCGCCGAAAACATGTGTACCGCATGCTTCACCGGCGAATACCCGATTGAGCTGCCCAGCGAGGAACGACGCGGCAAGTCCCTCTTCGACTCCGAGGAGAAGGGCAAGGGCGGCCCCCTCGCCGGTAAGGCGGCTGAGGTGACCGTAGAACGCCCCGTTCCTTCCAAGCCCGAGCACGCCGAGGCTGTCTCCATTGAAACCCGCGAAGGAACCGAAACTCTCGAAACGAAGTTCGACCCCTCCGCAGTACAGATTGCCGAAGACGATGCCGGTATGGGCATGTGCAACCCCGGCCCCGACGCCGACCTCGAGGCACTACTCACCGAGCAGGACCGCACCCCCGCAAACTCCTCCGCTACCACTACCCCGAAGGAATCCTAATGAGCGAGAACACCACCACCGTAACCTACGCAAGCGCAGGTGTTGACGTAGAGGCTGGCGATCGCGCCGTTGAGCTGATGAAGGGCGCTATCAAGGCGACCCACAACTCCTCCGTCGTTGGTGGCGTGGGCGGCTTCGCGGGCCTGTACGACGTCTCCGAGCTCGTCAAGTACCGCAAGCCCTACCTGGCTACCTCCACCGACGGTGTGGGCACCAAGGTCGCTATTGCGCAGGCACTGGATATTCACGACACCATCGGTTACGACCTGGTCGGCATGGTCGTGGACGACATCGTCGTGTGCGGTGCGAAGCCGCTGTTCATGACCGACTACATTGCCACCGGCAAGGTCGTTCCCGAACGTATCGCTGACATTGTGCGCGGTGTCGCTGGCGCGTGTGCACAGGCTGGTACCGCCCTGGTTGGCGGCGAAACCGCCGAGCACCCCGGCCTGCTCGCAGAGGACGAGTACGACGTTGCGGGCGCAGCAACCGGTCTGGTCGAGGCAGACGAACTGCTCGGCCCCGAGCGCGTGCGTGAGGGTGACGTGCTGATTGCTATGGCTTCCTCCGGTATTCACTCCAACGGCTACTCCCTGGTCCGCAAGGTCCTGAACGTTGCCGGTTGGGGTCTGGAGCGCCAGGTAGACGAGCTGGGCCGCACCATCGGTGAAGAGCTGCTCGAACCCACCCGCGTGTACGCGGCAGACTGCCTGGATTTGGTGGCAGCATTCCCCGTCAACGGCGAAGACGGCACCACCGGCAGCGGTGTGCGCGGCTTCTCCCACGTGACCGGCGGCGGCCTGGCTGCTAACCTGGCTCGCGTTCTGCCCCAGGGCCTGGAGGGTCGAGTGGACCGCTCCACCTGGCAGATTCCCGCAATCTTCTCCCTGATCGGTTCGCTGGGCAACGTGCCCCTTGCCGACCTGGAGCGCACCCTGAACCTGGGCGTGGGCATGATCGCTATCGTTGACCCCTCCGTGGCTGAGGCTGCTACCAAGCGCCTGAACGACCGCGGCATCCCCTCCTGGATTATGGGTGACGTTGTTGCCGCCGGCGAGCCCGAGGCTAACAACCCCGATTACGTTCAGGGCGCTAAGGGCGTGGACGGCGGCGCGGTTCGCCTGCTGGGCTCCTACGCTTCCTAAGGAGGCTTTCTCCAGTAGACAGCGAGCGCTAGTTTGCTGGTGCTGATGAGTCTATAGGCCGGGGCGGTCACCATGCGGTGGCCGCCCCGGTCTTTTGTGTGCCTGCCGGTAGAGTGTGCCTGCAGGCAGGGTGTGCCGTCAGCGCTGCCAGCTATGAGCGCCACCAGCTTTTTATTTAATTTCACGCGCATTTCGGTTGGTTTTTATCTTTTAATATCAACCACATTTTTAATGCATTTCAGTGCTTACACCACAGTGTTAAAATATTTACTTATCACCCACCCCTCAAGGGGCGCCATGCAGTTCACCTCGCACACCTAAACCTTCAAGTTTCACTTGCATAAACCCTCAATGATTAGGCACTATTCAGCCTGTACGGGTTGATTTTCTGCACATTAACCCGCGAAAAATGCTTTAAAAATCCCTAAAGCTCACCCTGAAGTGATACCTTAGAAATGTACGTTGCACGCCGTCCAAAATGAGTTCTTCCGGGACGAAAAAGGGTCAAAGAAATACTATTCCCTCACCCCATTCATTACTTCAGCGCGCCCAAAAACAGACCCCTTTGCTGCCCCGTAACAACAAACCAAACATGGATGGAACCGCACCCGTACACTTCACACAGTCCACACCAACACACCTACATCAGGAGAACCAGATGAGGCTTCCATACTTCGGCGCGCAACGCACCGAAACACCTCCTCGCCGCTGCCCCGATAACCGCCGCACCGATAACCCCGGCGCCGATAACCGCCGCCGCAAGCGCCCCGCACACGCGGCCATAAGCCTGCTCGCCGCCGGTGCGCTCCTCTTCGGAGGCGACCTGCCCGCAGTCCTCGCGCAGGCACCCAGCGACGAAGCCATCGTGGCAGCAGCCCAGGCGGCACCCCAGATCGAAGGGCCCACCAGCCCCATCAACCTCATGCGCAACGGCGCGGCACGCCCTAACACCCCCGCTGCGGCAGCCCCCGGCACGCTCCCTCAGCAGGCGTTCGACCGCTTCATCGTCACCTACACCAACGAAGCCAAGCAGCGTAAGCTGCAGCGCGACGGCGACTGGGACGCTATCCGCGGCATCGTTGACGACATCATGGACACCGTCGGAATCGTCAGCGAAGAGCTGAACGTCGACGTTAAATTCTTGCGCAACACCTCCACCGATGACGCCGTCATTCAGACCTCCAAGAGCCTGAACAAGTACCAGGCGAAGGAGTTCATGGAGAAGGTCGCCTCCGACCCGGATGTAGCCTCCGTAGAACCCGACTACATCAACCACCCCGCCTATCTCCAGGACGTCACCTTCACGTACAACGACCCGCAGTACAGCAAGCAGTGGAACCTCACCAACCCCACCACCGGCGTCCAGAACACCGGTAACGCACGCCTGCGCCGCGGCGCCCACGTCAAGGTCGCCGTCCTCGACACCGGCTACGTACCGCACCCCGACCTGGTCACCGGCATGGCAAACGGCTACGACTTCATCAGCGACCCCCTCAGCGCCCGCGACGGCGACGGCCGCGACCCCAACCCCAGGGATGAAGGCGACTACGCGCCCTACAACCTCTGCAAGGACCAGGCGAACGCCCACACTTCCACCTGGCACGGCACCAGCGTTGCCGGCATTATCGGCGCCCGCGGCGGCAACGGTATGGGCATTGTTGGTACCGCCGATCTTGCCCGCGTGCAGCCCGTGCGCGTGCTGGGTCGATGCGGTGGCCGCACCTCCGACATTGCCGACGCCATCATCTGGGCTGCCGGCGGACACGTTGACGGAGTACCGGATAACACCTACCCCGCCAAGATCATCAACATGTCTCTGGGCACTGTAAGCCGCTGCCCCGCCGCGTACCAGCGCGCCATCGACATTGCCCGTTCCAAGGGCGCAATCGTGGTCGCTGCGGCTGGTAACGGCAACACGGAGGCCTCCAAATACGCACCCGCCAACTGCAGGGGCGTCATCACGGTTGGCGCAACCACTAAGGCTGGCACGCGAGCATCGTTCTCGAACTACGGCACGAGGGTTAACATCTCGGCACCGGGTGAGGACATTCTCACCCTGTCCATGAATAGCCTCGACCGCCCGGATAACACCAAGTTCAGCTACGACTACGAGAGCGGCACTTCCATGGCCGCACCGCACGTCTCCGCTCTGCTGGCACAGCAGCTGGTCAACGGCACTTCCATAACCACCAAGCAGGTTGAGGAGGCGTTCACCCTCGCGGGGGGAAACCGCATCAAGTGCGATAAGTATTTCTGCAGCCGAGGCATTATCAACAGCTTCAACCTGGCTAAAAAGGCGGGAAACCTGGACGCCAACGGCAAACTTGCCTTCCAGCGCCCGCCGCGCAAGGTCATCATCAAGGGTTTGAGCGCTGGCGCTTCTAAGGAAAAGGTTGCCGACGGTGCAGGCGAGGCTGAGGCGACCGCTGCAGCATCCGCGCAGGCGGCTGGCACCCATGAGCAGAACCTCGCCGACGGCTACAGCCAGATTCCTGACGACCGGATTCCCGGCGCCCCGGCGATGGAAATCCCTGAGGATGCCCAGGTCTACGACCTGAACGGTGACGCTGAGCCCATCGCCCAGGACGAGCCGCTGGTCACCAACCCGGCGCAGAAGCCTCGCGAGGCCGAAGAAAAGTACTAACCGCGCATGCCGGGGTGAATCTTTGTAGATTCGCCCTGCAGGTATAGCAAAGCCCCCGATGAGGGAACTCATCGGGGGCTTTTCGTATCTAAACTCTAACTCGACTAGTGGAGATAACTAGCGGTGGTTACTGGTCACGAAACCCAAGTAGCCACTGCTCGGGTAACCGCTGCTCGGGTAGGTGTTCGCGGAAGCACCGTACCAGGAGCGGTAACGCGGAGTGTGACCGTAACGCGGACGCGACGGGTAGGAGGGGCGAGTCACCGGGCGGGACGGGCGAGTGACCGGTCGGCTAGCCTTAGGCGCGGGGGTTACCTTAGGCGCGGGGGCCTGCTGACGCTTGGCGTCCTCTTCAGCCTTCTTGCGGGCTGCCTCTTCAGCCGCCTTCTTACGTGCGGCCTCCTCCTCAGCCTTCTTGCGTGCCGCCTCAGCCGCAGCAGCATCGGCAGCCTCGCGGTCGGAGCGGACCTGCTGAACCGCACGCGCCGCATTCACAATGCCGGAACCGCACGCGGACTGGTCGCACTCAACACCCTGAGAGGTGGACTGCAGAACCTTCTTCGCCTGAGCGTAGGTCAGCTTCGGGTCGACCGCCTTCATGAGCGCCACAATACCGGCAACATGCGGTGCCGCCATAGAAGTGCCCTGGTACTCGGCGTAGTCAGCCTTACCGGGAGCGGTCTTACCTGCGTTGAGGGTGGAGAGAATACCACCACCCCAGTAGCGGCGGTCGCCACCGGGTGCGCTCACATCCACGCGGGAGCCGTAGTTGGAGAAGTAGGAGCGCTTGCCGTTCTTATCGGTTGCGCCAACGTTGATGACGTCCTCACAGTTGCCGGGGCTGGACTTCGAGGCATCAAAGTTATTGTTACCCGCTGCGACAACCACGATGGAGCCGCGCTTATTCGCCTGAGCAATCGCCTGGCGGTACGGGGTGGTGCAGGTACCCTCGCTACCGATGGACATGTTAATGACCTGGGCGGGGTTCTGGTTTGCGGGTACGCCGCGCACGCTACCACCGGCGGCCCAAATAATGCCGTCGGTGATGTCCGAGTCGAAGCCGCCGCAGGCGCCCAGAACGCGCACGGGCACGATCTTCGCCTCGGGTGCCACACCGGCGATGCCCTCATTGTTGTTTGCGATAGCGGCGATAGTGCCCGCCACGTGGGTGCCGTGCCAGTCGGAGGCGGTCGCCTTCGAACCGGTGAAGCACTGGTTGTCTACGGTCCAGTTGCCGGCGTCGGTCGGGTCGGAGTCGCGGCCGTCGCCGTCGTTGGAGAACGCCGACTCAGCGATGAAGTCATAACCGGGCAGCACGTTAGCGTCCAGGTCCGGGTGGGCGGTAATGCCGGAGTCCAGCACCGCCACGGTCACACCCTTGCCGCGGGTGGTGCCCCACGCCTCCAGCGCGGAGACGCCCTTTTCACCGGTGAGGGACCACATGCGGTTCATCTTCGGGTCGTTGATCTTGACGGGCTCCGAGGTGTTGTCCACGGTGGCGTAGCGGCGCATATCGGGCGACACGGAGGCGACCTTGGAGTTCGCGCTCAGGGCGTTCATGTACTGCTGCGCCTGGGCGGGGGTGAGTTCCGCGGAGGTGGTGACCACGCTGGCATCCAGCGCGGTGGAGCGGACGTAGCTGGTCTTAATGTTCAGTAGCTCGTCAATGCTCTGCACCTCGGAGGTGATGCCCGCGTAGAGTGCGTCGGCCCAGGTTGCCTGCTGGGTGCCGGCGGCTGCGGACCAGTCGATCTGATCTGCGGTGGCATCGGTGGAGGCGGCGTTCTTCGCCTCATCGGTGTAGGTGATGATGAAGCGGTTGTACGCCACGGGCGCAGCCTGCGCGGTCTGCGCGGTATTGGAGATCTGGGCGGTATGAGAAGCCTGTGCCGCAGCAGATGCCTTGGGCTGGGTGGCCTGCGCGGTGGGTGCCGCCACGGCGGGGATCACGCTTGCCGAGAGCAGGCAGGTTGCGGTGACGAAGCTCAGCAGGGAACGCTGTGAGGAGCGTGCCTGCGAGGGGCGAGCAATGCGAAGCATGGACGTCCTTGAGGTGAGTGGTACCGGGTGCGCACGGTGCGGCGTAGCGTTGCCGACTCGCGTTGAGGGCGTGCGCTCGGTACGAGTGAATACGGAAGAGTGAGGTGTGGTGCATTGTGTGGGCGGTGAAGTGGCTTCACAATGTGCATGCACGGGTACGCACCGTGAGATACTCTAGCACCCTTTTCGGGTTACTTTATGAATAAAATAATCTTTGTGATGCAGGTCATTTTATATAAAGGTGAGTAAAACTTAAATCTTTACTTTAAGTCCACGAGAATAGTTTGACTAGGCATTTCTTTATCTGCATTTACATGAAAGAAAAATCCCATTATTTACGCCACACTATCGAGTTTTAGCCGCTTCACACATAGGAAAAGGTGCTAGGATAGCGATATCTCACCACATAAACTACTTCCGAAGAACTCCCGCACGGGGGTTTTAGAGAAAAATACACATCAATGCAGTGATGTGCATTTTCTTTTTCTATTCGCTCCTCACAAGCAAATACACAAAAGAATGCAGATATTTTCTCGAAGGTGCATTTATGTGAGTGAATAACCAACCCACTTGCCGCTTCCGGCACTCACATACGCAAAGGACCCCGATGTCTTTTACCACTCACCCCTCAGCACGCGGCATCGCACGCACCGCGCTGAGCCTGGGTACTGCAGCAACACTCGTCGCAACCCTGGGCACCCCCGCATCCTTCGCGGCACCCGCAAAGGCTAACAGCACCGAACGTACCAAGGCGCACACCACCATCTCCTCCCTCAGCTCTGCACAGCAGAAGGCAGGCTTCAACCGCTTCGTCATCACCTACACCGATAGCGCACTGAACGCAGGCGGCGTCAACTGGGCAAGCCCCGCAGGCACCCAGGTCGCCACCTGGAGCGACTCCCTCTACCAGGGCCTCACCTCCGAGGTGCAGAGCGTCGACGACCTCTTCAAAATCAAAACCAACTACGTGCGCACCACCGCCCAGAAGGCAACCGTGGTGACCCTCTCCTCCAAGCTCACCGCAGAGCAGGCGGAGAAGTACATGGCAACCCTGAGCTCCAACCCCTCCGTCGCATCGGTTGAGCCCGACCTGCTGCGCCGCTCCACCGCGCGCACTCGTACCGCCACCACCTCCAAGGTGGCTCAGGTAGCTCAGACCTCTCAGGCGTCGAACCAGGTTGTAGCACCGAACGACACCCTCTACCCGCAGCAGTGGAACCTGCACGGCACCAGGGGCCTGGCCGCACCCGAGGCGTGGAAGACCACCCAGGGCGCTGGCGTGACCGTTGCTGTGATTGACTCCGGCATCGTCAAGCACCCCGACCTGGACGCGAATGTTCTGCCCGGCTACGACTTCATCACCGAGCCCTCCATCGCCCGTGACGGTAACGGCCGCGACTCCGACCCGACCGACCAGGGCAACTGGGAAGAAGCGGGCGTCTGCGGTGCTGACTCCGAGGCAAGCGAGTCGAACTGGCACGGCACCCACGTTGCCGGTTCCATCGCCGCAATTATGAACAATAAGCGCGGTATCGTCGGCGTGGCGCCCTCCACCAAGATCCTGCCCGTGCGTGCTCTGGGCATGTGCGGCGGCTACGACTCCGACATTGCGGATGCAATGATTTGGGCAGCTGGCGGCACCGTTGAGGGTGTTCCCGCGAACTCCAACCCCGCCAAGATCATCAACCTCTCCCTCGGCGGCGAGGGCACCTGCCCCGCAACCTACTCCAAGGCTATTGCTGAGGTGAACAAGCGCGGCGCGATTCTCGTCGTTGCAGCTGGTAACGATGGTCAGGACACCTCCAAGGTCGCTCCGGCTAACTGCGGCGGCTCGATCGTGGTGGGCGCTACCGACCAGGAGGGTAAGCGTAGCGACTTCTCCAACTACGGCAAGATTGTTGATGTGAGCGCCCCCGGTAGCAGCATCATGTCCACCGTGGATCTGGGTACCACCGTGTCCACCGGCGCAGGCTACACCGAGTACGACGGCACTTCCATGGCGGCACCTCAGGTTGCTGGCGTGATTGCGCTGATGAAGTCGGTGGATCCCTCGCTGACCGCTGAGCGTGCAAAGCAGATTCTGAAGCAGAGCTCCAAGCCGCTCACCTGCGATGTGAACGCTTGCGGCTCCGGCATTGTGAACGCGGCGAGCGCACTGGCTATGGTGCAGGGCAAGAAGGACCCGAACCCTGCTGCGAAGCCCTGGCCGAAGCGTGCACCCAAGCACCCGACCCGTGCGGCACGTGTTGGTTACGTGACCAACCCGGCTGTTAACCACAACCCGCCGTTCCTGATTACTGCTCACGGCCTGATTCCCGGCCAGTAATCGGCGCGTTATCCTTTGGAAGCCGGTGAGCCAATAGGCTTCTGAAGGCCAATATGCACAAAAAGCCCCCGTTGAGTTTTCAGCGGGGGCTTTTCGTGAACAGAATGCTGCCGCTTGTGGTGCGGTAGCTTGCATCTCCCACCCACCCTCACGACTGACGAGTGGGAGAAGTTTTGTAGGTAGCCCCTAGCGAACTAGCCACTAGTGAACTGGCCGCCAGGGTATGCGAACTAGGGGCGTACCTGGGAGGCGCGCACACCGGTACGGATACCGGCAGCCTCCATGCGAGCGGATTCGTAGCTCACCGCACGCAAACCCGAGGGTGCGTGAGTTGCCGCTGTCTTCTCTCGCGTATTTTCCTGCCACCGAGTGGGTAGAAAAACCCAGCGGCGCTGAACCGCGAAGCTGATCGGGATCAGGAACAGTTCGGTCAGGATCTTGGCGACCAGCAGGGACGCACCCAAGCCGGTCAGAGCTTCCATCAGAGCCGCGTTGGCTACGAGGATGCCCACCGCCAGCACGGTGTAACGTACCAGCGAGGAGGATGCGGAGGGGCGTGCGCCTCCGTCGTGCATGAGCATTCGGTTGACGGTGAAGTTCGTCAGCGCCGAAATGACGCGGGCACCGACCACGGCCGCCAGTAGCGGAACGCCCATGCCCACCAGGACGAACAGGGCGATAGCATCCACGAGGAAGCCGGTCAGGAAAGACGAAGCCAGGAAGGCAAGCAGCGGTGCATAAATGAGCGCCGAGTCCTGCAGCGGCCTAAAGTGGCTGGTCGGGTTGCCGGGCTCGTAGACCTTCACGATGGGCACCTGCACTAGGTCCACGTCCGCGCGGGTTGCGCACAGCAGCATGGAGAACTCGTACTCGTACTTATCGCCGGGAATCTGCAGCAACCAGTCCAGGATTTGCGGGGTGAAGCCGCGCAGACCGGTCTGGGTATCAGCCAGGCGGGCGCCGGTCGCCAGGGCGAAGAAGCCTACGGTTGCGCTGTTACCGATTTTGGAGCGCAGCGGAACCCTGGTGCCTTCTTCGCCGGCGTTCGGGTCGGGCTTGGTGCGCACACCGAGGATAATACTCTTCTGCCCTGCTGCTGCCGCGGTTTCGGTGCGCACACCCACACGGAAGATATCCTGGGGCAGGTGCTGGCCGTCCGCGTCGGCGGTGACGATGACCTCACCGGGGCGGTTTGCTTTCGCCCAGGCGATGCCGGTGCGCAGTGCCGCACCCTTGCCCCTATTGGCGGGGTGGGTCTGCACGGTCACGCCGTCAATGCGCAGTTCGGTAAAAATCGGTGCGTAGGTGCTGCCGGATCCATCATCAATCACGAGGATTTCGGCGCTAGGGTCCTGTTCGCGCAGGGCCCGGGCAAGGCGGACCAGCGATTGGTCCGGCTTATAGGCGGGTATCAGGATAATCACGATGCGCTCCCTGCAATGTAGAGGATGTCGCTGGTGCCACGTTCTTTAGTGCCACCCTGCGGGCGGTTGACCAGCTGATTGTTGAAGACCATGGCGGAGGAGCCACCACCGTCCAGGTTGTAGGCGCTGACGCAGCCGAGGTCCTTGAACATCTGGGCGAACTCGGGCATGGTCACGCCACGCGAGTAGTTGGTGGAGCGGCCGTCGACCACGATGAAGACCAGGTGGTTGGTGCCGAGCACGCCCACGCCGGTTCGCGGCTGGTTGCCCTGGATGGAGTGGTTACCGAAGTTGGTGTCCACCTCGACGCTGTCGATGCCGTCGACGATTGCGGAGTCCTTGACCAGTGCGGGGCCGAAGGAGAGGGTGTTCCACACGCCCTCGCTGACGAGGGTCTGGGCGTTGGTGGCGGTTTCGTCGTAGAGCTTGACGGAGCCGTCGCGGTAGAAGGCGAGACCCTCGCGAGCACCGGAGTCACGGTAGACAACACCGTTTCGGATCACAATGCCGGTGGTTCGGAAGCCGTAGTAGTCACCGTTGATTGCCCAGATGCCGTTGTGTTCGGAGGCAATGTTCGAGGGGGTGTCGATGATGTTCTGGCCGAACTTGTTGTTGGCGAAGGCGCTTCGCAGCAGGGTTGCGTTGTCGAGCTTGATGTCTGCCACGAAGGAGACGACCGCATCCGAGCCGCTGCCGGTGGTGTTGGAGGTGATGGTGATCGAGCCTTCGTTAGCGGTGAGGCTCTGACCGTTGACCTTCACACCGGTCAGTTCGGTGGGGTCTGCGGTGGCGGAGCCGGAGGCGCTTGCGTTCGCCTGGGCTGCTGCCGCCTCGTAGGCGGTGGTGTCTTCGATTTCGGTGTGCTCTGCCAGGTAGCGGTTGTACGCCCAGCCTGCGCCGCCGCCGACTACTGCGAGTGCGCCGAGGCCGCCGCCGATGAAGATTCGACGGGTGAGCTTCTTCTTGGCTAGCTTCTGCTCTGCGGCGGTTTGCACTGCGTTAGCTTGTTCTGCTGCGGTCTGGGTGGCCTGGTCAATGTTCTGAGTCATGTTCTGTTCGTTGTTCATGTCTCTAGAATGCCGGGCTAGTCTCTGTGCCAGGCATGACTAAGCTGTGCAGAAGCTATGTATGCTTATTCATTTCAAACTTTTTTATTACTGACTATGCCCTATTACCAAGTAGAGCTATGCGCATCTATGTATAAACATGTGTATTGGCTTTGCGCCCCACACAGTTAGCCCCGGTGGGCAACCCGTCCTCGCGCATCCACCCGGGTGCATCCGCACAAACTGCGGGCACGAAAAAACCGGCTGAGCACCCCGTGCGGGGCCTCAAGCCGGTTCATCATCTGTCGAATACGTTCGGTCGATATGCACCGAATCATTCCGCGTATTCTTTATGCCTCATCCTCGTAGGACGCGTACTTTTCTGCGTATGCCGAGTAGTCGTCCTCGTCGTCATAGCGACGGCGGGACGAATCGGAGGACTTCGTTTTCTTCGCGCTGCTGAGCTCGCGCTCGAGTGCGCTGTAGTCGGTCTCGGGGCTGAAGTACTTCATCTCCCGAGCCTGCCTTGTTGCTTTAGCCTTCTGACGGCCGCGCCCCATGGCGTGACCCCCTCTTTCATCCTGTCCGAGGCGAACAGCACGCGCGGCGCATCGCTCTCGGATCGTTCAACAGTCTTTACTACACTATAGAGTACCCTGTTTCATCCCTGAATGTCTCGCTGAACGTCACCTATTTTGCGTATCAGAGCACTTCTTCGCACCGGAACAACCGTTTTATTTTGCACCCGTGGCGAGCGCAGCGTAGCCTCCGCCTCACCGTGAGCGCCCAAAGCCCGCTCTTTGCCCGCACACCAGATACCACAGAGCCCCGCACCGGACGTATCGCTACGTCCGTTGCGGGGCTAGTGTCTCTGCCTCCGGCTCACTCACAAGACCGGGTTCAGAGAGGGTACCGTGCAGGTCATGACATCCCGCACGGGGCTTGAGGGGCACTCCTGCCGCTTAGCTTGCGGTGAAGGAGCTGCTAGCTTGCGGTGAAGGAACCCAGCGAGGTGGCGTTGGACGCCAGGGTGGCGCTGGAGGCATCCACGCTATCGGTGGTGGTGTACACGGTGTAGCTCTCGCCCTTGGTGATCTTGGAGCTGGAGACCAGGATCAGTGCGGTGTTGGAGTTAGTCACCTTGTAGTTCGCCACCACGTTACCGGAGGAGTCTGCCACCTGTACGGTGGTGCCGGCGCTCAGGTTCGATACGTTGCTGATCTTCACGTAGCCGCTGGTGGAGTTGGTCGAGGGCGCCTCGAACATGTCACCGGAGTTACCCGCGGTCACGGTCGCGCCGTTGAGCAGCAGGTCGCTGTTGGTGTCTAGGGAGGCGTTACCACCGGTGAAGGGGCCGTTCACGATCAGGGTGCCGCCGGAGAGGGTTGCCGTGCCGTTAGAGTCGATGCCGTCGCCGTTCGCGTTCACGGTGACGGTACCGCCGGCGATGTTGATGGTTGCGTCGACGACCTCGAAGGTGCCGCCGCCCATGCCACCGCCAGCCGGGGGCTGACCCATGGTGCCCGAGGGTGCCTGACCGCCACCTGCCGGTGCCTGACCTGTACTACCGCTGGGCGCCTGGGGTGCAGAGTTCTGGCCACCCTGCGCGCTCTGTTTAGTCGAGGTTGCAGTAGTCGACTCGGTACTGGTCGAGGTGGTGCTGTACGAGGCGTTGATACCGTCATCGGAGCTGGTCACGTTCACGGTACCGTCCAGGATGTTGATGTACTGCGCCTCAATACCCTCGTTCGACTGGGTAATGTTCAGGGTACCGCCGGAGATTTCAAGAACGCGCTCAGCCTTGAAACCGTCATCACCTGCGGAGATGTTCACGGTACCGCCGCTCAGGCGTACCCAGCCGCGGTTGCCGTCGGTGTCATTGGTTGCCTTGATACCGTCCTGACTTGCGGTCACGGTGACGGTACCATCCAGGATATCGACGTAGTCCTTACCCTTGATGCCGGTGTTTGCCACGTTCGCTTCCAGGGTGCCGGAGGCAATGACCAGGCCATCGGTGGTGTGGATACCCTCTTCGTACTTACCTTCTACCTTCAGGGTGCCTTCACCCGCCAGAGTCAGGTCGCTCTTGGAGTAGATAGCTGCGTCGGGGCTGCCGCTGGCGGTATCCGAGTAGGAGGAGCCGTCAGAGACGGTGTTGGTGGTACCCGAGGCGGTGTAGATAACGACCTCGTCCGCCTCAACCACGTTGATTGCCGCGCCGGTGGAGTTGGTGATGGTCGCGTTGTTCAGGATCAGGCGGACCATGTCGCCGCTGGTAGCCTCAACCTTGATCTGGCCCTCGTAGGTGCCGGTGAGCTTGTAGTTGCCCGCCTTGGTGATGGTGATGACGCCGTCGCTGACGGTCACGCCGTCAGTCGCGGTCGGGTTCGAAAGATCGATAGTAACTTCGCTGGAGGAATCCCAGGTGACGTCCTTCGCGGAGTAGTGGGTGTCCTCTGCGAGCTTCGCGCCGCTCTTCACGTCGGTGGAGAAGGAGTCTGCCACCTTCGAGGTGGTGTCCGAAGTGCTCGAAGCGGAGGCGGTAGTTGCGCTCACTGCACTGGTATTCGATGCCGAGGTTGCCGAGCAGCCGGTCAACGCCAGGGCTGCCAGGAGGGTAATGGAGGTTGCGCTCTTAATCATATTGCTCTTTTTCACGGGTTTTCCTTTGTGTTTGGGTGACTACTCGCGTAGAGCCAGCGCCACAGGGGGTAAGTCGTATGTGAAATGTGAATATGTGTGAGAGCGGTTATTGCCTGTGTGGGGCGAATAAAGCCGGTATTGTGTTCGGTTCGGGGGTTTATAGATGAGGGACTGGGGTGCGGGTAAGGTAGGTGCGCTACCCTACCCGCGCGTCCCCAATTGCCGTTTTAGACGGGTTGCCGTTTTAGGCGGCTGCGTAGTGTTCGGTCAGCAGCTTCTGGTAGTCCTCTTCGGTCATGTCATCCACGTTGAGGCGGGTGCCATTGACCGGTTCCAGGTGCATCCAGTTCTTCAGGGTTTCAGCCCACTTATTGCTTGCCAGCTGCGGGTTCAGCGCCGCCATACCGGTTGCGAACTTGGAGATCTTCGCGGGGGTGATGCCGGCATCCCAGAGGTGCTGGTCTGCTACGGAGGGTTCCACACCGGACTTGGTTTCGATGATGACCGCGTTCGGCAGGCCGTAGGTGGTTCCGACCAGGTTGCCGTGGTAGTTGCGGTAGTTCACGCCCGCCATGAGGATGTTCTCGGACAGGGGCGTCCAGGTCAGGTTGGTATCTACCGTCATACGGGAGGCGACCGGGTTCTTCTCGCTCTGCGGCAGGAAGACCGTGGTGCGGTGGTAGCCGGTGGTCAGAACCGCCTCCAGCTTCTCGACCGGGCCCGCGAGGATGTCGCCGAGTGCTTCGGTGATGTACTCGTGGCCTTCCGCAGTCAGCTGGTCGCGGTTCTCGAAGGTGTACGGGATACGCTTCTTGACGGTCATATCCTGCTCGCCGTCGGTCTTGACCTCCAGGAAGGTCAGTTCCGAGTCCAGGTAGCTACGGGTACGAATCTTGAAAGTGTCGTCGCGGCTGTAGGCTGCCGAGTGGTAGCTCTGCATCTGCGGGGTGTCGAAGTAGACCGAGTCGTAGGCGAAGTCGCGCTGGCCCTTGATTTCCATGACGGAGGCGTCTGCGTCGAGCGTGGAGAGTACCTTGGCGGCGGTTTCTGCGTCGACAATGTACTTGCGGTCCACGCGGGTCTGCATGGCGGCCTTCTCGTTCATGGCTTCGAGGCTGATGCTCTTCCACTCTGCGGGGATGATGTTTGCGGCTGCGTTAGTCATGGGTCTTCGTCCTTCTGGGGTGCCGCCCGGCGCGTATTGGGCTGTGCGCCGGGGCGGCGTGTCGTGGGTATCGGAGATGTTTGTGCGGTTGGAGTGAATCGGAGGCTTAGATACCGGTTGGTCTTACTTGCCTACCGGGGTGGAAACCGGGCTAGAAACCGGCGTGCGCTGGAGCGGAATCATCCGGGTGTCCAGCGTGGCGTGCGCCTCGGCGGTAGGTGCTACCGGCTGGCGGGTTGCACTAATCTGTGACGCTGCTGCCTCCACTGCCGCGGGGGTGCCGCCCTTGGGGGTTTCCTTGGGCTGGTAGGTGACGGTGGCGCGGGTCAGGTTATTCACCATATCCAGCTCGGTAATCTTTGCCGAGGTGACGGTGTACCCCAGGCGAGCGCTCAGGTATGCCTTGAGCTCTTCCTCGTCGCTGATGGCACGGTCCGCGGTAACGTCCTGAGTCTTTTCAGCGGAGACCGGGGCGCTACGCGAGTCGAGGATCGCGATCAGGGCGACCAGGGTAGCCATAAGGCCGAAGGCGATGTACGCCGGGCTGATATTCACACCCGCGATCATGCCGACCGAGAGAGCCACGAAGTAGTAGCCCACCTCGCGTTGGCTCAGGGCGGTGGAACGCAATCGGATAATCGACAGGACACCGAAGAGGCCCATACCCATAGCGGATGCGTTCGATCCGGCGGATACCAGCGCCACCGAGACGGTGAAGATGCCGGCGTTGATGACCGCGTAGGAAATCATCAGTTCGCGGTTGCGGTGCCGCACCATGTAGAGGGTGCAGAGGGCTGCGATGGCTATCGCATCGGCAAGCGCCATGATGAGGATGTTCATTGGGTTCTCCAGATGTCGTGTCGTGATATCCGCTGTGCTCTTCGCTGTCTGTTCTTCAGCTCGGTGCTGTGCGTTTTTCGTTTTCTGCTTGGTATCTAGATTCCCGGTTGAAGCTGTGTTTGCCCTGTGTCAGTCTTAACTTAGAGTTAAGTGTTCACCATCTCATATAAAACAACTTGTCAAGGTCTTACGTGCAGGTAATTTTTCCTTTTTCGTACACTGCCCCACCTATCCTCAACAGCCTGCAAAGGCACAAAAAATGGGCCCCCTCCGATATGGAGGGAGCCCATAAAACCAGCTAAAAACTTAGCGACTAGGCGTTATTATGCCTTCTTGCGCATGCGGGTTACCACGATGGTCGCGCCACCAGCACCCAGAGCAATCAGACCCAGGCCAGCAGCGGTCATCGCACCGGATGCACCGGTCTTAGCCAGGGAAGAAGAGCTCTTGGAGGATGCGTTCGAGGAACCGGAGCCCATGTTGTCGTTCGAGCCGGAGCTCAGACCACCGTTAGAACCGGAACCCAGGTTGTCATTGTCAGAGGAACCCAGCACGAGGTTATCGGAACCCTTGGAGCCATTAGAATCCTTGGATTCGCCCTCGCCACGGTCAGCCGCGGGGGCGGACTGCTCGTCAGACTTCTGCTCATCGGACTTCTGCTCTTCGGCAGGCTTCTGGTCCTCAGCAGGCTTGGTTTCCTTAGCGTCCTCAACTGCGGGTGCGGAGGTCTCGTCAGCAGGCTTGGGAGCCTCGGTGGTCGGATCCTGGGTGGGAGCCGGGGTCGGATCCTCAGAGGGAGTCGGAGTCGGGTCCTCAGTGGGTGCGGGGGTGGGCGCCTCGGAGGGAGCGGGCTGCTCTGCAACCTTAATGGTCACGGTAGCTGCCTTACCGCCACGGGGAACGTCGCCGTCCTTCAGGGAGCCGGACAGCAGGTAAATGTCAACGGAAACGCTGCCGTGCAGCTCTTCCTGCCAGGGGATGGTAACGGAGAAGTTGCCATCGCTATCAGCGTGGATTTCCAGGTAGTCCTGGCCGTTAATCTTAACGGCACCCTTGTTCA